>Ga0315549_1001629_pt1 | contig 22904 bp, 17 predicted proteins | sample SalMarSW160200MG_FD_203101 | JGI IMG/M metagenome (GOLD analysis project Ga0315549, IMG submission 203101) | Salt marsh sediment microbial communities from the Plum Island Ecosystem LTER, Massachusetts, United States - Salt Marsh Sediment SW1601-200 ... | reverse complement strand
AATTTTATGATGTCTTTTATTATCGTAAATCCTGTTTCTCTCTGGTGAAATTCACTAAATAAACTCACGACAACAGCCAATATAAAAACCCCTGCAAAAAATACCAGGGGAGAGAAAAATAATACTGTTAAAACTATAATTCCTATTGCAATTGGAAGCATTAAGAAAAAATTTTTTAAAGGAATGATCCCCACCATAATTCGGCCGTCCACATGTCTTGGCAGTTCTCTTTTTTTATTGCTAATTTCCATAAATAAACTACCTTCTTAAAATCATTGCCATCATGCCAATTCTAGAAGTTGATCCTGCAGCTGAAACAAGAGTTGATGAAGTTCCAGTTTTATACAGATATTGCCTTAATATATGCGGGCCTCTCAGTCCTACTACCACCGTACCTATTGCCAGTATAAACATTACGACCAGATTATGTACTCCTGCTATTATTGAAATCAGTAGCTCTAATATAAGAAAATGTATAGTTTGAGTAAAAACTATTGATATAACTTCCCTAAACCAAATTTGCAGTCCATCACTATTATTTATAACCGACAATGCTACAAGTGGAGAAACCAGTATTGCTATTATTGTTTCTATATATCTTATTGCTCCTGCAATCCCTAATATAAAAAGGCTTAAAATCAATATTAGAAATAAAAAATTAAGAGTACTTTCTTCTGTAAGAGATCCATACAATGTTCCCATAGCGTCGTCCATTCTAGATGTGTCTGTCCCTACTTCAGCTATAAAACCAATTAACGCATCATTTATTTTTAACAACACTTCAGTAACTACTATTGGAAGAATGAATATTAAACCACCGGCAAACGTTATGTGTAAAAAGTATGTACCGGTTGATTTTTCTGTTGTATACATAACCCCCGATAGTTGTCTGAAAAACGCAAGAACTACGAATATTATAAGAAGGCTACCAGCAAAATATTGTACCCCTGATAGATACGTATTAAAGTTACCCAGGTATTCACCGGGGTCAGTGGGTTTAATAACAACTTCAGTAATAAATTTAAAAGTAAGGTCTAACAAACCTGATGTAAAATTATTAAAACCACCCCAAAGGGCTCCCGATATTATTTCACCTATCCATTCAAGCATTTGCATTTAGATAAGGATCCTCCAGAGGAAAAGTTAGACAGAAGCCATTTTATTTATAACATAATCTGCAAGCCAGGTTAGAAGAAACACTCCCCCGCTCATAATAATTACCCTCCTAATGTTTTTTAGCGCTTCCTGTTTTTCAACTGCCTCTCCTGCCTGGTATTTAAATGCCTGTATTATTATAACCACTATGGTAACCACTCCAATTAAGGAATACATCCAGACTTTAACTTCATTTAAAATCTCAGCAATTGTATCTATGTAAGGCATTTATATTCTTTTCTATAGGTTATTAGTTTTAATAAGATCATCGATTTTTCTAGCAACGGCAAGTAGTATATCCTTTAGCTCTTTTTTATCACCTGCAGTTATTTCTGTTTGGAATGAGAAACTGGTCCTTATATCTTTAATTTCTGAGATGATATTTTCACAAGTTTTTATCAATTTCCAGGCAGGATTACATTCTGACCTAACTTTAGCAGTATCATTATCGGGATACATCCTGCGGCTGCCGAATCTGGTTTTAACTTCTTTTGCAAGCTTTAGGGTTTCGTCCCCAGATAGTTTTCTGTCTTTTGCAATTTTAGAAACTTTAAGAACTTCTTCTTTATCACCTTTTAATTTCCGCAGAGCCCTGCCGTGTTTCTCGGTTAGTCTCCTGCTTCTTATATCATCTTTTATTTCGTCAGGAAGATTAAGCAGTCCTACAAGGTCAAGTAACCTTTGTTTTGAGAGGCCCAGCTTTCTGGCTACTTCCACCCAAGGTAAACCCAGGTTTACCTTCAGGGCCTTGATCCCCTCTGCTCGGTCAATGCTGTTAAGATCTTCCCTGTGCAGGTTTTCAATCAGTGAGATAAGCATTACATCATTTTTGGAAACTTTTCTTATTACTGCCGGTATTTTTTTAAGTCCTGCCTGCCGGGCTGCTAAGAACCTGCGCTCCCCGGCAATTATCGTGTATTTTTTCCCATACGGACGGATTGTGATTGGATTTATAATCCCCTGCTCTTTGATTGAATCTGAAAGCTCCTTTATACTTTTTTCATCAAATGTCTTTCTTGGCTGATTTTTATCACGAGCGATGCATGATAAGTAAATATTTACCAGACCGGTGGGAGCATTAATATCAAAAAGATCGCTAGGACGTTCTTTCTCCTTTTTATTAAAAAATTCAGAAATAGTGTCTTCTACACTTGTTCTTTTTTTAGCCACTTCCCATAACCTCCCGGGCAAGCTTACGGTAAGCTTCTGCTGCATCAGAATCCCCTGCATATTCCAGTATCGAGTAGCCTCCTACAGAAGATTCCTTAAATTTTATCGTCTCTTTTATAACAGTATTAAAAACTAAACCCTTAAAATATTTCTTTAAAGTAGCAAGAACCTCCCTGGCATGTATGGTCCTTTCGTTATGCATGGTAGGAAGTATGCCCTTAATTAATAAATTTCTATTTAATTTCCTTTTAACCTTTTCTATAGTCTGATTTATTAGGATCTCTGCTCCTCTTAAAGCCAAATAATCAGTCTCAACCGGAATAATAACTTCATCTGAGGCAGTAAGAGCGTTAATTGTTAAAATTCCAAGGCTGGGTGGGCAGTCAATCAAGATATAATCGTATATGCTTTTAAGAGGATCCAGAATATGTTTTAATGTTCTTTCCCTGTCCAGCATATTCATAAGCTCAATTTCTGCTTTGGAAAGTTCTATGTTCGAGGGAATAAGATCCAAATTTTTAATTTTTGTTTTAATTATAATTTCACTTGTATTTATATACTTATCATTGTTTTCTCTATTTATTGCCTCATATAAGGATTTATTTAAATTTTTTATATCTACTCCACAAGTTATAGTCAGTGATGCCTGGGGGTCGCAGTCCACCAGCAGGACCTTCTTTCCTTTTTCAGCTATAGCAGCACCAAGATTTAGTGTAGTTGTGGTTTTTCCTACCCCGCCTTTTTGGTTTGTTATTGATATAATTTTCGCCATTCAATAAATATTATCATAATGTTGAATAAACAACAATATTTACACCTGAATTTGCACCCCCTTTTGATTAATGGAATTTTAATAGCCTTCTATATGCGTTCTAATTAGCTATAAATAGGTAGATTTTGATCTAGTATTTTCTATATTAAAAGAAACTAAATTTTTAAAATTAGCTTTACAATATTGAAAGCTCTTCTAAATTCTCAGTATTGAAATATAATTAATTTCAACTAAGAATACCAATTAAGATCATATTATATCTATCTAAATAGACTATAGAATTAAATAAATAAAAAGATATATCCCAATTATAATATATATTGATTATCCCAACATTATAATAATAAGTATCACAAATTTCCTCTTAGGGTTTCACTCTAAATTGAGATTACAATAATTTTTATATTATTTTTTATTAAAAGTAATACTTATTATAAAGCTCTTTAAGATACTTTCTAAAAATAATATCAATAATAAAAAGATCAGCTATAACCTTTTAGTAATTAAATTAAATCTAGTTAGCAGTATAAATATATGTATTATCTTATTTAAATTATTGAAGCTACATTGCTCATACTTAATCAGTCCATGAGCAACCTCATTTCTAAGATTCAAACCCATTCTTTCTGTTAATATTATTCTCATATACCAATCTAGCGATTCACCAAAAATTTTTTTTACTTCTTCATTCAGAAGTAAATCGTTAAGGCTTTTTTCTTGTGTAATTATTGTCTTTTCATTTTTTAAACTTGTAGTTTGTATACCCCCCCTTCTCAACATATTTCTTATTACCTCCTCTAGTTGGGGAACAAGTATATGGATTGAGCTTATATAGTCTTCAATAAAATATTTATTAACACCTTTTTCTATTATTTTTAAATTATTATCACTTATAAGTCCCCAATTCTTTAAAAACAAAAATAAATCTTCTTGTTTAAAATTTTTTTCCTTTTTCAACCTAACAAAAATTTCGTCTATAAGGATTGAACTAATTTGAATATATACGATTGAATTCCTAATAAGGATATTTTGAAAAGGATCATCATCGCTACCAACTATATGACCATTTTCATCGAATGTTCTCTGGCTTGCTAGAAATTGCATAGGGTTATTTTCTTTCATTTTTTCAGTTTGCTTTACTAGCTTGCTGTAGTCTGGCACTAAATCATTAAAATATGCTAATCTCTTTAAGGACTCTTCTATACTCTCACTGTTTAAAATAATATCTGTATATTTTTTTATCTGCTCTCTTGTAATAGTCTTACTGACTTTAATCTTTTTAAATCCTTTAACAGTTTTTTTGTTAATTTCCCTAAGTTTATCCTTAATGAAATTAATCTTGTCCTTTTCCCCGAGTTGCCTAAAAATTTCCAGAGACTCTTCATACAATCTTGATGATATTAAAAAATTTTTATCTTGCTCTTTTTCGCGAGCTTCTCCAATCAAAGATTCAGCCCTATTAATTTTACTTTTTTTTGCAGCTTCATAATCTTTATTAATCCTATAAATTTTTTCTAAAACTAGTAAAAATCTCCTTTCTAAGTGGTGGCTACTTGATTTAAAATAATTTATGCACGCTTCACATATTTTTATTGCAGAACTGGTATCTTTAATTAAAATCTCATCTTTATTAAAAAAGGTGAAAGATTCTAGCAGTTCTAGGCAAAACCTATGTTGATCATCAGTTATCATTTTCTCCAAGAAAAAAAATAATTTTCTTTTTATTATTTCCCTTACTTTCTGGTCAACTACTTTTATATTCATAAAATATATTACTCTATTAAAAGCATCGTGTAATTTTACAAACCATGTCTTTTCATAATAATAATCAGCAAGTTCTAAATAACACTCACTGGCATTTTTACCATAAATAGGATCTTTGGTTAACTCCCATACAAAGTCACTATATCTAGACTTTAATACAGGATTTTGAGTCTCTGATGTTCTTCTTTTAAAATAATCAATTGCTTTCTCGTCAAAATCTTTGATATCAGGAAAATTAAAAGGAGTACCATCTTCATTAGTTCCACTTAAGAAAGGGTGAAATCTTCCCTTTCTTGCATCATCCCCAAACTCTGTTTTAACAGTAAATGCAAACAATCTTTCCTCCCATATCAAATCTCTTTCTATCTCCTTTTCTCCAATTTCTTTAGCTCTTTTTATACCCGAACTGAATAGGTGAGATATTTCTCTAGAAAATTCATAAATTTGAGCAGTTTTTTCTATCTCATTTAAAATTTCTTTTATTGTTTTGTCCTTAATCATTTTAAACAAATAGTATTTTTGAATTTAAAGATGAATTGATGTTATTGTTTATATTATTTTTAACTAAAAGTAATATCTATAATCAAGCTTTCCAATAGATAATTTAAAAATAATATTTATAATTAAAAAAATAAATTTTCATGTAATTTTTTTTGACAATTTTGAACTACTAACCATAGCTTTAAATTCTTCATAAAAATAATCAAAGAATGTTCCTCTCGATTTACACATAATTACCGGGACATCAACTGGACCAGCCTCTTTTCTATAGCTATATAAGGTAATCACAGCTTTGCTATCAAACCTATAGTATGAAAAATATGGGACAGTTGATAAAAGCCAGATATCTATCTCTGAATTTTTATTTTTTACTTTTAATTCTTTAAAAAAATCTTCTGTTTCTTTTATTAATCCAATAAGCTCCTCTTCTTTACAGTCAAATCTATATTCTAATTCTTTTAGTATATTTTTTTTATTATAGTCAGGCAAAACAACCCTAATACGCGAGTCTTTACTTTTAGCAACCTGCTCTATGTTTCCTATATTACTCCTTCTCCAAGTCCTAGCATATGAGAAAAATAAATCGAGTTTACACACGTTTTGGAATAAATCTTCCCAATTAACTTTGCCATAAAACATTCTATGAATATTGGTAATACCCGCCAATTCAATTTCCTTCGCCACGCCCACTTTTTCTAAAATTTCATCTAAAAATGCTCTCTTAATTCTTAAATCCCAGAAGAAAGTCAGTAAACCAGTAGCAATTAATACAGCACCAAAATTTTGAAGTATTAATTTTAACCAACTGTATATAATAAAATTTGTTTGAGATCCTAGCCATATGAACAACGCACCTACTAATATTATTGATAAAATAAATAATATAGTTTTAAAATTTACTTTTTCCATAACTTTTACTTTCCTACCAGATTCCATTTAATAATTTCTTAACTAAGAATATTTTTTATCCTAATTTATTAATTACCAGGCAAAATGATTTCAAATGGATCATACATCCATTCCTTAAATGAAGTATTAGTATCAGATTTCCAGACATAAAATTCACCTGGATATAATAGGTAGCTTTTTGATAATTCACCATCCCATTCATAAATATACCAATCCGAACAAATTGAGTCAGGATAAATATCAGCACATTTACCTTCTAGAGGGCCGGTAATTGAATTCTGCACTTTATTCTCCCCAACTATTGCAGAATCGCTATAGTTAAATCCCGGACTGACTGTCATCTCAGACTGATTATAAAAAAGAACATTAATTAATAAATCAGAACCACTGAAAAAAATCCTATCAACTGTAACAGTTACTTCTTCCTTTGCTTGACTTATATCTTCGATATCAAATATTGTTTCTGATAACATGAAGCCTTTTCTTTTATAATCAGTTATTTTCCAACTATTATTTGCCTTTTCTAAAATAACTTCACCTTTGGTCTCAATTGAATAATTTTGTCCCTCTTGTTTAAACTCCATCCAACCTTTTGCTTCATTTTCCATAATTTCATCAACCCTAATAATAATACCAGTTACATTCTCATCTTTAGAAGAATATTTTGTTGTAGCCTTATACTCATCTTTTTTATATTCTACTAAAAGCTTTGCATATTTATCTGTCAAACTTAGCTGTTCTTCAAAGTTATCATCTTTAATTGCATTAATATACTCATTAATGACATTTAAAATTTTTTCTTCTTCTGTTAGTTCAGCCTCTTCTTTTACTATTCCTTCTTCTTGTTTGTTCTTGTTGGTTTCCTCTATTATTTCATTTTTCTCTTGGAGCTCCTTTTCTAAACTAACAATTCTATTCTCTAACTCCTCGATCCTGCCTTTATCTCCACAACTACTTAAAAATAAACATAAAACCATTAGGATTAATAAAAATATTGGTGAAAATTTTAATTTCATCTTTAAATATCCTCTCTTTTCAATTTATAGTTTAATAAATTTTAGCTCTCTTATAAGATATGAAAACAACTCTTTTGAAATCTATGATATCTATTTAGAAATATTATATTCTATTTTACCTTTTTTAATACTTGATTAAAATTCCTCTAACTAATATAAATTTTTAATAATTGGTTAATAAAATATTTTGAGTCTTTAAAAAGGGTGGGGATATTAAACACATTTAGAACTTTTTATTATGAAGAAATAATAAGTTTTAAGTATAAAATAGAAGAACTTAATTTTGAATTTGCCTAATAATGAATTGGATTTCTGGCTGGCCATAGCGGAGGAAGCTAGAACCAGAATTATAACTTCAAGTAGAGATACTTTTATACCAGATTTGATATTCGAATAAAAATATTATTTTTACCTTTTACTACTTCGCCCCTCGTACAATCATCATTTTTGCTATCCCAAAATCTCTTTTGTAAGTAAAGGAAATCTCTGAGAATCCAGCTTCCTTCATCATAGACCGTATATCTGCTTCAGACAGAATCTGTATTCCCCATTCCTTTATCTTCTTTGAATGGTCTACTTTATCCTCTGCATTCCACTCTATACTGATAACTGCACGTCCACTAGGACGGAGTACACGATACATTTCCTTTATTGACTCCAAAGGTTTGGGAAAAGCCACAAAACTGCCCGTTGAGGTAACTATGCTAAAGGTGTTATCCTTCCAGGGAAGCTTTGATGCCTCCCCTTGCACAAATTTTGCAGTTCCTGCTTCTATACGAGCTCTATTTTTTCTTGTTGCCATCTTTATCATAACCTCTGAGAAATCCAGACCTGCAACACTTTTTACATTGGAGGCATGTTTCTTTATAAAGTATCCAGGACCACAACCAACATCAAGCAGATCATCCTGTGGCTCCAAATCCATAAGTGGTAATGCAAGCTTGTTGATTGAATCATGGGCTATTGGCATTATCAAACCCATAATCCAACCACCAAAGCCCCTGGGCAGCATTGGCTGAGGTAATTTTTTTTCTTTTATGCTCATCTTTTTCACTTCCTACTGTTTATAATTGTAGAAATGCATTGTCACAAATTATTATATTATAAATTTACGTTTTTAATATAGATTTTTCACTAAGAGTAAAATAAGTAAAGAATTGTTTTTTGAAAATATTAATATATTTTTACATAGGATTTGTTATTTGGTAAATCTCGGCTGGGGATATTGAACGATTTAAGAACTAAATATTATTTTGATATTATTGGATTGACTGCACAAATCAATACGATAAAACAGGGTTATTCTAGGGCTATCTAATTATTAATTAATAACTATGTAATTTTAAATTTAATAAATCAATTTTTAATTCCAATCTCTCTTTAAAGTCTTCTAGAAATGAACCCCTAAACTTGTTTATTCTGTTATCATTTTTTATCATTGAAAATATATTTTTCCCAAATTGATAAAATTTAGTATTATTATTTATATCTGATATTCTATTTATGCTGTTGATACATTCGATTTTGTTTCCTAGAGTCTGAGAAGTTATGTATATATAAAATATGAAAAAAGTTCCTAGTCATAGTAAAACAAGTTTTAAAGATACAGAATCTATTGGTCTAATAAAGCATATTTTGGCGTCTCATAGTAAAGTTATGCCTAAGCTCTATGACAATGATAAGTGGCCCAATATTGATGGACACTTAGAAATTCAAAATGAAAAAAACCAAATCGTAGGAAGAATTTATGTACAGGCAAAGACCTTACCAAAAGATCATAGATACAAATCTAAGATTCCTATAGAATTTTTTTTAAATTGTGAAATAAGTCCATGTCTATTATTATGTGTTGATAATGTCAAAGAAAAAATATATTGGGAATTCTTTGATAGCGGAAAAGTAAAAAGAATTGGTATAAATGGGATTAAGCAAAGTAAAACAATTAATTTAAACAAAAATACATGCATAGATAAAAATAATAAAGCTTACATATCACACTGGTTAGAATTAGCAAATGAGTTAAAAGAGAGGGTAAATAATTACGAAGTTCTAAAAGCAGATCTAAATAAACTTTTAAAAAATAAAAATCCTGAAATAGGTAAGATAGATAACAAATTCATAAACATTCATATCTTTTTAGACACATTAAACTATTCAATAGATAAAGAATTTCCAATAATAAAGGAAGCATATTTTAAAAATGCTTGGAAAGTTGGGATAGCATATTTTAATTATGAAGATTCAGAACTTTCATATACATTATTTCCAATTTTCACGAATCAAAACGATGTCATTATTAAAAAAATTGACAATCGAGAAATACAAAATAAATTACGTGGTATGGATTTAGTTTTTAGATCGTATTCAACAGAAAATCCTATTATTAATAAGCCTATAAAATATGCAAAGGAAATAATAAATTGGTATTTATTAAAAGCAATAAAAGAAAAGAAATTTAATTATAATAATGAATTTATTTCATTAGAATTTGTTTTTGCATTTATAGATAGATTTCATAAAAAAATGGGTTTATCAAAAAAAGACAGTTATTCAATTAAAGAAATAGAAATGGGATTACATAATAATTTACTAATTTGGGTTGAAGAAATTTTTAAGATGCTAATACCTAAAAGAGAGAATTATAGAAAATTCATTGGTTATTCAAAATCAGGTACACCAATAGTAGATTTGATGATATTAAATTTTATATCACCAGAGGAAGAGAAAAAAATAAGCTTTATAGTAAATGAACGATTATCAATAAATAAATATCCTAGAGATTATTATTTGAAATTTGATAAATTGCCAATACAAATTTTTGTAGATTCATTGGAATACTTAAAGAGAAATAAATTAAAAGTAAAAAGGTTATATAAGGAAAAAGATTTTGAAAGGTTACAAAAATATAATAATAATTTGACTTGGAATTCATACTCACAAGAAGATCTATTATTTAATCTAAATATATTTTTTAATAATTTATATGAAGTTTTCAATAAAATGATAGAAAATAATTTTCCTTTTTTAAAAGATAAAATTTCGCTATTTGATCATGCTGATAAATTAGTCATTTATGTAGATCTAGTTCTTGATAATAATGGATTGTTTAAAAAGTGGCCCATATATTTCATTTTTGGATTAAAGGCAAAAAAGCAAAGTAAAAAGGTTAAAATAGATATATATGTAAATGAAGACCATGATTTATCATTTAATGATTTTGATAAAGATGTTGAATATTTGGGTGATAAATATAAAGTTGTACATGCTGAATCAAGTTCAGAAGATTTTTTATATCAAGAAACCCCCATGATGAATTATGTTCAAAAAATATTAATCGAAAGCACTAATAATTATTTTAAAGGTAATTAGCATGTCAAGAAATATTGAAATCAGAGGAAGAAAATTTAAAAATTTATCTGATCCCAAATTGGCACAGTCGCATAAAAAAAGGTTCAAGGGTTCGCTTTGTACTGACCTTTCTCCCCAAAAACTGATCCATTCATAATGTTATTTTAATAAACTGTCTCCCACTTAAAAACTAGACCAAAGATTGGGGTAAAGTCAATTCAAGAAAAGAATTATAGAATCATATAATTTTAATTAATTTTCTTAATACCAAAGTCAAATTTAAATGTATCAAGAATTTTTTTCTCAATATTATTGGTAATATAGATATATAAAATTAACTCAGTAAAATTCCCTAAAGAGAGGTAATCATCATACAGCTTTTTATATAATCCTTGTGACTTTTTGTATGTAGAATGGAGCAAATCATAGGTTTTCTTATTCAAAAAAAATGATCTTGTAATTCCATATTCAGATGTAGGAGATTCCTTAAACTTATAGCTGATATCTTTGGATATTTTTTTTAGTGAATAATTAAACAGATTATTATAAAAATCAAATTTACTTTTTCCTTTATATCCAGCGTAAAAATCTAAAAAATCGCATATAACAATATAGCTTGGGTTTATTCTTATAACTTTTCTGATATAGTCTTTTTCTCGTCTTCTATTAACCATAACCGAATTACTTTCCATTGAATTGTTTACAGTTTTGTTAACATTTTTAGCTAATAATATCATATTTAATCCTTTTCTTTAAAATTTATATTTTATGTTAGAATTATTTGAAATTAAGATTTATATTGTTTTTTACAGCATAGGCTTTAGCCAGCGATACAAACATTGCACCTCTATTTTTTTTAATCTTTCCAGTAAGATATGTATCCTTGATTACGCTTAAAAATATCCTTATCCTCTGCTCTGAGATCTTATCAACTATAGTTCGAAAAGCTCCCATGCTGTGATTGTCATCGAGCTCTTCAGCTATTTCTTCAGCCAGTAGCTCCTTCTCTCTGGACATATATCTCCCTGGTATATGATATTCATCCATTTTATTATTTTTAGAACATTCATTTTTCAAATTAGTGTTTTTACCATTACTAGAATTCTCTGGTTTTATAAAACCGCATTTTCCCTCACTATTTAAAGACTTCTTTATTTTTCTCCTAATATCGTTAATATACTCTTCATTTTCTTCTGTTATTCCTTCAATATCATTCTTGGAGTTTTCCACAACCTCTTTACCGCTAGCTCTCTTAACGTTATTTAAACTGGTCTTTTTAATATTGGTATTGTTAGGGTATCTGTGAGATACTACCCCCGATATCTGTGGTGTACCCCCGGGGTATCTGACAGATACCCCCTCCTTTTTATCCCTACTATTAGGTTTCGGATTAAGTAAGGTATACAGGTTCGATGTAGAGCCTCCATTGATTTTATTTTTCCTGGCTTCTTTTTTTAAGAGCCCTTTTTTAATTAAAGATTTAACTACTCGCATTGCCTGAACTTTAGCCATACTTCCCCTCTTTGCTATGGTTTCATAACTTGGAAATGCTTTATTCTCACTATTAACATATCTAGCAATCACGATGTAAACAGTTTTTTCATAGATATTTAAGTCTTCACGGTCAAGTAAGTCATTCTCCAGATAAAACCAGCTTCTTACCCGACCATCTCTTAAATTACTTCTGCTCATTTTAAAGCTTCCATTTTAAGTCTCTTTTCAATGCAAAAAAGCCCGGTAATGTACCGAGCTCTTATATTTAAATAACTTTAATTTTCTTTTTAAATTTTAGGTTTACGCTGGGTGAGCTATAGGCCTCACTCACCCAGCGAAAGGCTTTGTCGCTAGGCGAACTGTCGAACTTGTAAGGCTGCCGGTTGAAACTATCTCAAAACTTATAATCTGGTTTTTAACATTTAAGTGCATACATATAAATTTTTCCCGGTCCGACTTTAAAAGACTTTCTGCAAATTCTGACCTTGCGACTTCTTCACTGCTGTTGTACTTCTGACCAGAGATTTTTATTTCTCTAACCATTGACAGCTCTACCTGCGGAATAAAGCTGAATAATGTTTTTTTTCTTGCCATTTCTCCCTCTCAACTAAAATGATATTTGACTTCCTTAAGCGCAGCAGAAAAGAAGGTTCTGGCTGGAAGTCAATGTGGAGATTTTACGGTTCTTGTTCTTACAAGAATTGAGAGGGATAAATAGCTTTAGCGGTTTATGCTCGCAAAGTAAAATACTACATTGACTTTGTGCAAGCCAGGTTCTTCTATGTATCTAGTGGGAAGTTAAATATGGCAAGCCAGCAAGGCTTTTGTAACCTCATATATATTGCTTTTACAGCCAATAAAAAGCTAATAAAAGTATTGTATATGAAGGGAGTCCGGATTATCTGGACCATAAAGAAAAGGTAAACCTGGGTTTACCTTTTTCATTTATTTATCTTAAGCTTTTTATAACAATGCAGTCTTCTTTATTAAATGGCAAAACAATGAAAATAGTCTTTGAATGTCGTAGATTGTCATAAACAATTTTTACATTTGATATTAATAATCCCTGCGTTCTTCATCGATTTTCTCATACTCAATCTGCCTAGTTAATTCTTCAACGTAACCATCAATCCATTTAATAACATTTTCATTATCTTCCTCTTTCCTGAATGCAAGTAGATCTTCCTTCTTTTGCTGAAAGTATAAACTGGCTGGACCCCACCAAACTTCAGAAGAAAAATTGGCAGCCAAATTATCTTTGACGTCTTTACGGGTTCCATACCTTACTAGTAATTCTCGAGCCCAACAAATTTTCCCTTCCTGTTTAAATAAAACCTTTGGTACAAATGTCGCTAAATACCAAGCTCGTCTTTCAATATCTTTGTCCACCCATTCCCAAACCATGCCATTGCTAAAAATTTTTAATTGACCCTCCTCTTTTTCAGAAAGACCCTCGCCTCTCAGCCATTCTTTAATATTGAAAGCTCTTGAATCGATAGGGGGTCCAAGATATTTTGTAATTTTTTTCCATATCTCTTTTGGATATTTCTGCGAGATATAGTTTATCAATTTATGTGTTTCAGTTTGATACCCTTCTAAAATTGAACCATCTTTACCAAAATGTTCAAATATCATATCAGCTAGTTTGAGACTTCTAGAAGGGTATAATTGTACAAATTTAATACCAATCTCTGTCCAATGAAAATCATCCATTTGATCCCGTCGACCTTGCTTAGGTTTTTTATATAAAGAAGGATGCATTAAAAGCTTAAAAGTAAGTTCTTTTGGTAGCCTATACTTATCTTCACCCTTGATATAGAAGAAATCATATAAATCCAGAGCTATCGAAGCAGCAGCATCATCAGTACTTTCTAGTAAAAATTCTATCCATTGTGTAAAAATTTTTACAGAAATATTGCTTATAACACTTCCATACCCAAAAATTCTTAAATGAGTAGCATTTATGATACCTTTATTTGCAAGATTTAATACGCGGAGAGCAGCTCTATCGGATATACCTTACTTCCATGTAAGATTAGGCACCCAACTAGCAAAATCCTTATCTTTTGCTAATTTATCTAAGAGCGTTTCCCACCGATCTTGTTTTATTTCGTAAAGCGCTCTCAGATATCCGCCTAAAAAATAATCACTAGCACTTTCATTGTTGATTACCTTTCGCTGGGCATCTAATAGCATTGGTAGAAAGACAAAATTCTTATCCTTTTTACCTAATTTATATCCAAATCTAAATCCGTTTGCTGCTTCTTGGGTTACCAACCATGGAAGTTCAGATTCTAAAAGATTATTTTCTGTAATGATTTGTTCAACCAAGTTATCAATATATTCTCCTACTTTATCAATTCTTTTCCTGTCTTTATCAAATTTATCTTCAATCAAATCCATACCTACATAGCGCTTCATTAAAGAGGGAAAATCATTACCTGCTAGATTATCTCGTAACTGTTCCCATAAATGCTTTATATTCGCCGGTAATTTATTTTGTGTGAAATAAAGAATTGATTCGATTCTTTTAAGTATTTCTTTTTTATTGCTATAGGGTTTATCAGAAAGCTCAGCTATATCCGAAATAATCATTTTTGCCAGCTCAGGTATATAAGTTAAGCCTTGAGCATTACTCAGTAAAATATCAATAGCTTTTTCTTGCTCATCTCCCTGAAAGCTATCTAACTTTGAATAAACAAGCTGCCATACACGTTTGTAATAATCAATTATTTCCTGGCGACTTTTAGGTTTCCAAAGCTGTGCTTCTTTTAAGCCTTGATACTCAGGTCCGACTATTCTTGAGAAACGACCTGTTTTTAATGCCTTATCACAGGCACCTAGCACCAGTAGTCTTTTTTCTTTTAAAGTAGAATTAAAAGACTCCTGCAGTACAGGGAAACGTTCGTCTAGAGATGCTTCGGTGGGTGCTACTCTATCAGGACCGGGAGAGAATAAATCCATAAAAACTCCACTTGCGTTATTAGAATAGCTTTCATTCTCAGCCTCGCCTAAGGCAAGCAGAAGCCTTGCAGCTTCAGGAAACAATTCTTTCCATACAGCAATTCTCTGCAGCGCCCATACAACATCCCTTCGACCTTCTTTAAAATTCAGGAGCTCTTCTTTTGTCCATTTACCGATAGTTGCCTGGAGACATTTTAAAGCACTTTCCGCATCAGCATCAGTTAATTTTAAAAAAAAATCACCACCAAGTTTGGTTTTAAGGAGTGAGCCATCAGAAAAAATACCATTTTTTCCAAGTAAAGCTTTGGTGAATTCCTTACCTTTTTCTGTTGTAGTAATATAAGGGATACTTTCAAAAAAACGTTGGAGTAAATCCATCCTAAATTCTTTTGGAATACTTTCTATAAATTCATTAAATTTTTCTCTCGTAAGACCATACGACTCCCACCACTCTTTTAAAAGATATATCCTAAACATAAAAGGTGTGACATAGATGAAGTACCGACCTTGGATAATACCTCTTTTTCTCTGCTCTGCAACAATATCCCTAAAATCTTCATAACTGACATTCACTATTGATGCAACCCATTCCGCCTCTTTTGAAAGATTTTTTTCATAGCCCAATTTGCTAAATAGGGATATTCCTTGTAAGACTTTCTTGGTTTTTTTAAAATGGTCAGAATTAGTATTCCGACTGCCAATTAAACGGTTCATTAGAGCCTCATCACTTACATCCAAAAAATCTCTTTGATTGCTATTCTTATTAGCAAGATAACTATCTGTTAGTAAAACTGCTATACGAGGATACCCATCAGCAAATTGGCTTAATCTCTTGATTACGTTTTTTGGCAAAGCTGGCACTTCAGCGCTAAGAATGCTTTCAATAGATTCTTGGCTTAGTTTATTAATTTTAAAAGATAAAGAAGGTGGTGGAACATTTCCAATTTCATAAGATAATGTAAATAATGCTAAGCGATCACCTCTAGCAGAAAATGAGCGTACGAAATCATCATGCTGCTGGATATCGCATTCATCTATTACCATAATTGCAGATAAGTTAGAATCTTTTTGTAAAGTTTGATATAAAGGGGAAAATTTAAAAGAATCTGCGTTTAAATAAATAACTCTTTGTTTGAAATCATCAGATGCTAATGCTTCATAAACAAACCTAGTTTTGCCTATGCCTGAAAGTCCTATAATCCTAAAACAAATACATTGACCACCCGGATTTCTTAATTGATTTGCTATCTCTTCAGAAAATTTTTTTCTTTCTTTGTCAAAGACAAACGATTTAGGTTTCTTAATATCACTACGTTCCGCCCATGATTCATATGGCAAACAATAACTTGAGTCATTTTTAAACCATGAAATTAGAGAAGGAAAACGCTCTATGAACCCAATTAGTTGGCTTGCTGTATAAAGCCGTATTTTTGGATTTGAATAATGAAGTCGACTTAATTCATCTCTGATAGCTTGCTCCCTAGGACCAGTAGCTTCTGGGCTTGTTATATCAGCAAATAATATAAGAATATAAGTTCCACCATCGTCTAAAACTCTTTTTATTCTAGGTTTTAATGGTTTATTTAAGTTTTTACTAATATGAAGTTCTTTTTTGCAATCTCCAGGCCTTAAATCAGACGATTTAATTTGAAAACCACTCGTCCCTTTTGGGATTACTTCGTCTGAAGTTGGATTCGCATCCTTTATGAAGGCATCAATACCACCATCTCTAACATTAATGCACTGAGGAACATTTATAAGGTTTCTCCCAATATCAACTCGGCCTGCTTCAGCCCATAAAAGTCGTCTTACACATTCGACTGCTCGATCCTGACCGAGATTCTTTAAATTGCTTACCTCTAAATTGAATAATGCTATATTAGGCATAATATTTTGTTAATAAGATATTTTTAATATTTCCTGCCCAGTACCTTTTTAATACTTTTCTCTTATTTTTAAAAATTATAGCATAAGTATAAAATATAATTAAAATAAGGTCTTCTAATAATTATCTTAAGGTAAAAACATTCTCGGATTTACTGGTGTTCCATTTACCCTAACCTCATAGTGAAGATGAGTACCTGTGCTTACACCCGTATTTCCCATAAGACCAATTAAATCTCCCTGGCCTACCTTTTCCCCTACCTCAACCTTAAACTCACTTAAGTGAGCATATACAGTCACATATGTAGTGCCGTTTCCATCTGTTCCATGATAGATCATAATTCTTTTTCCGAAGTTTCCACTTGTGCCAACTGCAATTACTGTACCATTGGCTGTTGCTCTTACTGGGGCACCTGTATTATTGGCTATATCTATTCCCCTGTGAATATGAGTTAGTCTCACTTCTCCAAATTCAGAAGTAACAGTTCCACTGGCCGGCCAGATTGAGGGTATATCGGGATTATCTATGATTTCAGGTATTATAAATTCATCAGGATCAAAATCAGCTGTCGGGTCCAAAAGCGGAAGAATCTCAACTAAAGCAAAAAACCACTCTTTGTGTTTTTCATCAAATCCTTCGGATATTTCTTCGTCTGTTAGTACAATAGTTTCAATTTCGTATTCTTCTTTTTCATTTAGATCGTTAAGAAAATCAGTAACATTTTTAACTGTCATATTTTCTTCTAAAGTATCATACTCTAACGATTCAAGAAGCTCTTTAATCGGAAAGTAACCTTGCAGTTCAAGTTCTCTAATGACTTTATATTCTTTTTGGGTAAAAGTTTCTGTAATTGGTTTACCATCTACTATTTTGATTATTTCCTCTTCCGTCTCAATTATCTCGTATTCTTTAAAATCCACTACCAGAAAATCAAAAACGTTTTCATTTGGCCTATTTTCTTTCAGGTAATTATCAAGCCTTACCACATCATAAGCCACAAAAGAAACCCATTCTATGTCTGTTTCTTCAGTTAATCCTTTATAGATCTTAAATTCTTCCCTATCTACCTGGGGAAATAAAATATTAATTGCAATTGAAAATATAAGAATCGGTAGAAGTATAACAATAAATAATAGTATAAGAATTATGTGCCAGTATTTTTTAATAAAACTGGCAGTATAAACTGATATTTTAGTTACTATTATAGGCTCGGCCATTACTATTTATTTGAAAGCAAACCTGGATTTTCTGTCATAAACTTCCTCGTACTGGATTGGATCAACTATTTCAAGCTCATATTTTGAAGCCCTGACCTGGATAACCACTCTCTGGGATCCTGCTATAAAAATTCCTTTTCCTTTTGCACCTTTACGCTTTCCAGTGCTTCCCCTAAGTATCGCCAGCTCCTGATCACTAAAGCTGTAAAGTTTTTTAATAACCGGTATGTCAGTCTCCCCCATCCTGAAAAAAAGCTTGAAGTAGCTATTATCTATTATTGCCTGCCCGTAACGCTCTATTGAAAGAAAATCAGGAAGGTTCTGGGTTGCGGTAACAAAACTTATCCCATATTTTCTGCCTCTCTTAATCGAATTAGAGAGGAACTTTAGTGTCTGGGGGTTAGCAGGGTCTGCAAACTGGTGTGCTTCGTCAACATATACCCTCTTAGTTTTAAGCCTGTCCACCTTACAAAACTGCCAGGTATCTTTTAAGAGTATGTCATAAAGCGGCTGGGTAACCGCTTCAGGCAGACCTGAAATATCAAATACAGTAAAAAAATCGTAGTCCCAGTTTGTCTGGCCGTTAAACATATAACTATAGGCACCGCTTATATACGGCTGGAGCGACGAGAGTATATTATCTCTTGCTTCCTTGGCCTTAGCAGTAGTTTTACTGTCTTTAATTTTAGCTTTCATTACATCTTTTAGAGTGTTAAGAGTGGGAAAAGTCCCCGGCAGTATTTTACTTTTAAAACTGATGCCTTGCCTCTCGTAGGAGTCCCTTATATCTTCTTCAAGAAGTGCCTCCTCAAAGGGCTTTAAATCTTTCAGTATCCACCTGAAAAACATTATGCAGTCCATAACCTTTGTAGAAAGATAGGTCCCTATATCTTTTTTATCATCACCGGCATCATCGCTGTCAACTACTGTATTTCTTATATGGAATGGGTTTGAGACAGTCCCTGAAGTGGGACTGAACTTATATCTTTTCCCCCAGGGGTAGTAAAGCTCTCCCTCGAGATCAAACATTATTATGTAGTCTCTGTAGGGTACATGCCTTATAGCATCAGTTTTTATCCTGAAGGACTTACCGGATCCGGAATCCGCTATTATACACTCGTGGGGGTTGTTATAGATCTTACTATAGGTATCTATTATGACAAGCCCGCCTGATACGACATTCTCCCCTATAAATATACCCTTAGGCTCCATAAGCTCTGAGGAGTCATAAGGTATTATTGAAGCTACATCCCTTGTAGTTAAGTTCCATACATAGTTCTGTGTTATCCTGTTTTCAGCAAGTATTGGAAGGGTGGTTATATATGGGTCATAACCTTTATATTTTAACTCTGTTGCCTGGCAGTACGTGCTTGAAATTTTTGAACGAAGGAGACTAGAAAGGGTGTTTAGCTCCCCTATGTCCGGCGCGGATATCCCTATCGTTATATTTGTATCATACAGGCTTACATTATCATTTCCAAGCTCAGCTATCATCTTTACGGCACTTTCCTTTTGGGCCTGATATTTCTGGCGCAGTGCTTCATCCTTCCTGGAGTCAAGGGCCTTGGCCCCTATTTCGCTTACGGCTTTTGAAAGCTCCCTGGTTATTGTAGCCTTGTTTTTAGGCGTTAGGATTATGGCAATATTTATATCGCCCTTTGTGTTAAAGACTCTCCTCAGCCATCTGTACCTCTCAACTGTGGCCGGATATTTAATAATAGAATAAAACCGGTAGATTCTGTTTTCTATTTCAATGTGCCTGCCGTCCTTATAAATTTTAGCGTTCTCGGGAAGGATGTTTTCAAGCTCCCAATCTTCCCTGCAAACTTCAACCTGTGAGCTTTCCGGATTCATCCTCTGGTAAAGAAGTGTTTTTATATCTTTTCCAAAGAGCTTATCTACATACATGTCCTGGGATTCAAGCTCGCCCTTAAAAGACTGGTAAGCATCGCCTAGAAGTTCACGTGCAGAGGTGCAGTCCTTCTCTTTTACTTCAAAAACCGTGTAAAAATTAAGGACATTTTTGCTTCTTCCCGCCATAGACAGGAGATGCTTTTTCTGTTCTTCAAGGAGTACCAGCTTGATTTCGGAGTTAAGACTGGTTTTAAATTTTTCAATGTTTGAAATATTGGTATCAATATTGACGCTTTCTGACTGGATATATATTCCTATCCTCCCATCGAAAGAGGAAAGTGCCCCCTGTATGGCGTCACTTATCATCTCAAGGCTACCCTCAGATAAAAGTTCTCCGTTTACAGGGCTTACTTTTAAAACTGTCTTATAGGTACCGTCTTTTCCTTCTATAAAGTCCCCGATACTTTTTATGGGAAGGGAAAAATCACCTTTGCCGCCCTTTTTCTCATTTGATTTTATTCCCAGTAAATCTTTTGCTAAAGCTAATAGTTTTACTGTTCCTTTCAAAATATTTTTCTCCTTCCAGTATGTATCTAGTAATATCCATAACTACCAAAAAACCTGTTTCCCTCTGGTGAAACTCGCTTGCAAGTCCTATAAGGATCCCCAGAGAAAGAAAGCCTGCAAAAAATACAGGCGGATTAAAATATCTTATAACCAGTACAACTACTGCTACTGCAATCGGGAGAAGGATAAAGAAGTTCTTAATGGGCACTGGCCCTATCATTATGCGTCCGTCAACATGCCTTGGAAGTTCTCTTTTTTTCTCGCTTATTTCACTCATCTTCTCTACCTTCTTAACATCATACCCATCATGCCTATTCTTCCAACAGAACCGGCTGACGCAACCAGGGTAGAAGATGTTCCGGTTCTGTATAGATACTGGCGTATTATATGCGGGCCCCGGAGTCCTACTGCAACTGCACCTATGGAGAGGATCACCACAAGCACCATGTTTTCCACCCCTCCCATTATTGAAAGAAGTATCTGCAGGATCAGAAAATGGATTGTCTGGGTAAAAACTATAGCCACTACCTCTCTAATCCATATCTGGAGGCCGTCGCTACTGTTTATTACCGATAGGGCTACAAGAGGGGAAATAAGTATTGCAATCAGAGTCTCTATATACCTGATGGCTCCGGTGATACACAGAGCAATCAGTGCTATGGTAAGAACCAGAGACATAATTGCAAACATACCGGCTTCTTTTGTAACCGCACCCCATCCACCGCCAGAACTAAGAGACTCCTCGATCCTTGAAGCGTCTACTCCAACACTTCCTATAAAATTAATAAGCGCATTGTTTAGCGGCAGTAAAACACTGGTAACAACTTTTGGAAGGATATATATGAGTCCCCCTGCAAGAGTAACATGGATAAAATAGGTACCCATGGACTTCTCACTCTGGTACATAATGCCAGAGATCTGCCTGAAAACAGCCAAGATCACAAAAATAACAAGAAGCCCTCCCGCAAAATACTGTACCCCTTTCAGGTACTCGCTAAAGTTAGTGATATATTTACCGGGCTCGGTGGGCTGGACAACCAGTGTATTTATAAATTTAAAGAAAAACTCAAAAAGGTTCTCGCCAATGCCGGCAATGCCGTCCCATATCAGGGAAGATATGATTTCTTTTATCCAATCAATCATTTGCATCTAACTGGCGGCCTCCGGAAGTAAAAAGTTAAACAGCAGCCATTTTACCTATGACGTAATCTGCTAGCCAGGCCAGTAAGAATACTCCCCCGCTCATCATAATTGTCCTTCTTATGTTTTTAAGCGCTTCCTGTTTTTCAACCGCTTCACCAGCCTGGTATTTAAATGCCTGTATTATTATAACGACTATGGTAACAACACCAATCAAAGAATATAGCCAGACTTTAACTTCACTTAAAATCTCAGCAATTGTGTCTATGTATGGCATGTATATCCTTTCTTATAAGTTATAAGTCCTAATAAAATCTTCAATTTCTCCGGTAACGGCTAAAAACATTTCTTTTAGTTCTTTCTTATCTTCTCCGGTCATTTCCGTATGGAGCGGAAAACTGGTCTTTGCATTTTTAATCTCTGAGAGTAAATTTTCACAAACTTTAATTACTTTCCAGGCATGATTCCGCCCTGGCTCAACCCTAAAGGTCTCTGCCCCCGGGTCCAACCTGCAGCTTCCAAACCTGCTTTTAACTTCTTTTGCGAGCTTCAGCGTCTCATCTCCTGAGAGTTTTTCTCCCTTTATAATTTTAGAAATCTTAAGGACCTCTTCTTTACTGTCTTTTAATTTCCTCAAAGCCCTGCCGTGCTTCTCGGTTAGTTTCCTACTGCGGATATCCTCTTTAATTTCATCCGGAAGATTGAGCAGCCCCACCAGGTCCAGCACCCTTTGTTTTGACAGGCCGAGCTTACCGGCTACCTCTGTCCATGGTAAACCCAGGTTTACCTTTAAAGCTTTAATTCCCTCTGCCCGGTCTATGCTATTAAGATCCTCCCTCTGCAGATTTTCAATAAGTGAGATCAGCATCACATCATTTTTAGATACTTTTCTTACAAGTGCCGGAACTACTTTCAGTCCTGCTAACTTTGCCGCTAAGAACCTGCGCTCCCCTGCTATTATTACGTACTTCTTCCCGTACGGCCGAACCGTTATTGGATTTATAATCCCCTGCTCCTTTATGGAACCGGCAAGCTCCTTTATGGTCCTGTTGTCAATGGTTTTTCTCGGCTGGTTTTTATCTTTTGCGATACGCGATAAGGAAATATTTACTAGACCCTTTAAACTACTTGCGTCAAATAAATCACTG
>Ga0315549_1001628_pt1 | contig 22919 bp, 19 predicted proteins | sample SalMarSW160200MG_FD_203101 | JGI IMG/M metagenome (GOLD analysis project Ga0315549, IMG submission 203101) | Salt marsh sediment microbial communities from the Plum Island Ecosystem LTER, Massachusetts, United States - Salt Marsh Sediment SW1601-200 ... | reverse complement strand
GCGCCAGCCTAAATAGTGCCAGGCTTTATCCGTGTTCAGACTCAGGAGACCTGCTTCGTGAGGTTCGTTAGAGTCGGATTGTATTTTCCATTTTCCCGGCCAGTGACGACAAACTTCACTGACAAGAGATTCGACACTTTGATTGGACTCGATGCCTGGACCAAAATTGTATGCCGTACAAAGCGTTTTGTTCTTTGCATTGTTCATATCAGTATAAATTCGCTGTCCCAATAGAAGATAACCGGAAAGTGGCTCGACGACATGTTGCCACGGACGCGTTGCCTTGGGATTACGGATCGGAATATATTGTCCCTGACTTAGAGCACGTATGCAATCCGGCAGAATTCTATCCTGAGCCCAGTCTCCTCCTCCGATGACATTGCCGGCACGAGCACTGGCAATTGCGACCGGATTAGGTGTCCTGTTTGTATAAAATGATTGTCGAAAAGAATGAACGGCCAGTTCGACACAAGCTTTACTGGAACTATAGGGATCATGCCCTCCCAACGGATCGTTTTCGCGGTAGCCATGAATCCATTCGCGATTTTCATAACATTTATCCGAAGTGATAACGACGACAGCACAGGGCTTTTTAAGAGATTTTAAGGCATTAAGAAGGTAAACGGTGCCCAGGACATTTGTTTCATAGGTCAAGGTGGGATTCAAATAAGACCGCCTAACCAAGGATTGTGCCGCTAAGTGAAAGATAATATCCGGTTGTGCCGCCTTTATGCTGTCTGCCAATACATTGGGGCATCGAATATCTGCAATTTGGTGCTCTAATCTTTTTTCTAAATTCAATTGCTTAAAAAGAGATGGATTTGTATCAGGCTCTAAACTATACCCGATTGGATTCGCTCCAAGTAAAAGAAGCCATTCAGAAAGCCAGCTACCTTTGAAGCCGGTATGGCCTGTTATTAAAACTCGTTTGTTTCTGTAGAAATCTTCGAACATAAACATTAATATAGCTGATAAGACATTTTCGCATTAGTGGACATTTCGTTTATGGCGAAATCTATTTCCTTGTCCCATACTTTCCACAGTGCTTTTCCATTAGTCCATAACTCCTCAAGCTTGATCTTATCTCTCATGGTATCCATGGCTTGCCAGAAACCGCGATGTTTGTATGCGCAAAGTTGGCCTTCTGCTGCCAGGCGCTCAAGGGGCTCTCGTTCCCATATCGTATTATCACCCTGAATGTAGTTTATGACTTCAGGCTCAAGAACAAAAAAACCGCCGTTGACCCAGGCACCGTCACCTTTGGGCTTTTCCTGGAATTGTCGAATTAAATCTCCTTCGATGTTTAAGGCCCCGTATCGGCCCGGTGGCTGGATAGCCGTCATAGTGGCAATACGACCACTTGCCCGGTGAAAATCAATCAGAGAATGAAGGTCAACATCTGCAACTCCGTCGCCATAAGTAAAGCAAAAAGGGCCTTTGTCGAGGTGTGATGCGATGCGTTTTAAACGTCCCCCGGTCATAGTATCGAGGCCGGTGTCCAGTAAAGTAACTTTCCAGGGTTCGCAATGATTGGAATGTACTTCCATTTCATTATTTCGCATATCGAAGGTTACATCGGACATATGCAAATAATAATTCGCAAAGTATTCTTTTATGTAGTAACCTTTGTAACCTAAGCAAATGATGAACTCATTGATATTATGATAAGTAAAATTTTTCATGATGTGCCACAGTATTGGTTTGCCGCCGATTTCTATCATAGGCTTAGGTCGCAAAAGCGTTTCTTCGCTGATTCGGGTTCCTAATCCTCCCGCGAGAATAATTGCCTTCATAATAATCCCCTTATTTTCATCAATGCGACAATGCTATATAATATACATTCAAATGGAACTGCTGTATTGTTTTATCCTGTCAGGCTTGTGACACTGTGTTCCTCAAGTAATCGACCGAAAAGCGTCAGACGCCTGCCGGCAGATTCAAGGGAGCCATTGGTATTTACCTGGACCTCCAGGTTAAGTGGTGGTCCTGAGCGACGGTCACGGATTGACAGAGTTGATCTGATTGTATCACCTATTCTTATGTTCTCATTATTTCTTTCCCAGGTTAGCGTTCGCTGGGTTCCGTCACGATTGGTTAAAGGTAGCAGACTTCTGACAAATCCCATTCTCTCAGCGGCAAAACAGACCGCCTGCCACCATTGCTCAAAAATCTGAGCATTTCGAAAGTACAGCTCGATTTGCTCAAAATTCTCAATTTCCTGTTTTGTTTGTTGGGCGATTGCGTATTTTTGTTTCAGGCCGGTTAACATTTCCCTGAATCTGATAGCGCCGAAAGCTCTGAACACGAGGACCAGCAGCAGCAGGATGCAAACAAAGACTATAATTGTCTGGGCATTACGAGTTACTAACATAAACATTCCAAGTCCGACGGTTACTAAAGTCAGACCATAAGCGATAAGCACTGCGTGACGCTGATGAAGGCCGAGTGCTAAAAGCTTGTGATGAAAATGGCTGCGATCCGGCGAAAATAGAGACCTGCGTTCGAGAAACCTTCGCATAATACTGAAAAAAGTATCGAAAACAGGTATTCCCAGGGCCAGAATCGGTAGAGCCAATCCTACGAGAGTCTCTGTTTTTGAAGCACATAATATGCTTGAGGATGCTATAGTGAATCCCAGAAACTGACTGCCTGAATCCCCCATAAATACTTTAGCAGGGTTGAAATTGAACAAGAGAAAGCCTGTCAAAGCACCGAGCATGGACAACATGATTATTGTCATGACTTGAATGCCAAAGTGCAAAGTAAGTATCGTAATAGCTCCACAGGCGGCTGCACAAATACCTGCTGCCAGACCATCGAGGCCGTCGATCAGGTTGATGGCGTTGGTCAGGCCGACGATCCAGAAAATTGTTATGGGCCATGAATACCAGCCGAAGTGAATAATCAGTGAATCGGTGATCGTAATCGAATCGATTCGAATACCTACCTGGCATACTATCAGTGATGCTGCTATTTGAGCAAAAAGCTTTATTTTTGCCCGCATACCATAAATATCGTCAATAAGACCGACGATGAAAATAAGGCAAACCGCTGACAGCAGGAACAGACCTTTGGAGCCGGTGAGAAATATGTTGTTTCTACTGATTTTTGTTAACAACAATAAAGGTATGATAATGCCTATTGTTGATATGAAAATTGCAGCGCCACCTATACGTGGAACAGGACGTGAGTGAACTTTACGGATGTCAGGATTATCCATAATACTGGATCGGTGGGCAACAAAAATTATAACCGATGTGCTTATGATCGAAAGTATGGTTGAACCAATATATACAGATAAGAAAATTTTTATCATTTCTAATTGTCTGAGGTTTCTGTAATTATATCTGCGCACACTCCGTCCCCGTCGGTGTACCGACAAGGGGTATCAATTGCGATATTTAGTTTCCGACTTTTTCCAGTGGCCGATATAGTTCACTTTGGTTGATGGATCGATGCTGATAGGTTTCTTTGCCCCATGTTGCCGGATTTACCGAAAAGTCAGCTATAAGTGTCCGGGCTTCTTTGGAATTGGGACGCAGTCGAAGGCAAATCCTCGCTTCGTGCATTGCCTCGGGCATTCTTTTCGTCTCTGCAAGTAACTTTGCCAACTCGATTCGCCATCGGACCTGGCTGTAGTCGAGTTCCAAGGCACGGTGATAACACTTTATTGCTGCTTCAGTATTTTGTTGTTCTTTATAGATGCTTGCCAAAGATGCAAGAACCGGTGCGGATGCATCAGGTCGAGAACACATCTCTTCGAGTGATTTTTTTATCTTTTCCCGGCATTGTTTTGCAAGATCATCGTATTGGCCCTCCTCGAATACAAGGGTGATGTAATGTAGCCGACCAGCGTCATCTCCCGCAAGTGACATAGCTTTGTCCGGACGACTGAGATAATCGACATATATGCTCACAACGTCTTTAAATAATCCGCCGTCAAGCTGTACGGCCTTGTCAAATTTTGCGAAACAATCTTCATATCTGCCTTCGGATATATCGAGATAGCCGGCAATAAAGCAGGCTATCGGATCACAGGGAGCAAGCAGATGTCCTTTTTTGATATTATTTGCACCCACTTCTCGGTTGAGAATATATTTCTCAATTTGCCCGACAAAACTATATGTTGGTCCATAAGTCGGACACAGCGTGCGAGCATTATGGAGTTGTTTGACAATATCATTAATGACCGGGATTGAGTCTTTAGGGACACAAGTGTTTGAAATATCCGGATTTCCTGAACGATTTATCGACCGCCAGCGATACACATTTAGCATGTACAGGTTTTTCACATTTTCCGGTTCTAAGGATAATGCAGCGGATGCATGATTAAGTAAGTCTGCGTATGTGGCTTCTGTTCCCTGCCAATTTATTTTTGCAAGTTCTTTTTCAATAGATTGAATATGATTCCTGTGTTTTTCAGCAAGACGGCTATTATTGGCTCCGACAATCATCCATACCCAAATTCCACCTACACCGAGTAGCAAAGCTGTCTTTATAATTTTGTTTCCAAAAGGCTGCTTTTGTTTCATGACCGAATTTTTGATTTCTTCCCGCCGATCCAATGCTATTAGCAATGCACAGAATATGGCGGATAAAAATGCGTTTGCCGGGAGGTGTTGACCGAAGTCGGCGAAGCTGTGGATCAGTATTGCCACCAAACCAAAACCCAGACCATAGGCTACCGAGCATATAGGTCTGCCGGAGTGAAGGATGTTCCGGAAGAAATGGAACCAAACGATCACCGCGAATACTATAAGGAGGCTTAAACCGGCCAGCCCGGTTTCCTCAGAGACTTGAGCGTATTCGTTTTCAGCATGTGTGGCCAGGGCGGTGACCGTGGAGTTATCGAACATCGGATAAACTACCGAATATGTTCCTAATCCAGTCCCGAGCAGTGGAAACTTTGACCATGCTTTAGTCGTATCTTTGAGCATCTGCAACCGTAGTGCCCCGGCATCATGTAGATTCCTGAGAGTAGCTAAACGGTTGTAAACGGCATCAAAACCTGTGTACAGGACACAGGTAAACGCAATCAATGCTATAGCCATCATCGTCCAGCCGTTGCTTCTGAGATGTCGTTTCGATGAAATCAGTAATATGGTGAATCCCATAGCGATAAGCATGCTGACCATACCGCCTCGCGATAGAGAGATGAAGATTGTTGCCATTCCGATACCGACAATGACTATGAACAGCCACAACGGTAAGGCGGATCCGGAGCAAAAATACTCGAATACTGTCGGCAGTGTTATCTTTTTGTTGAAAAAAACCTCGTGCAGTTTCACTGTAAGATAACCGAGTGTTGCTCCAATCGACAAGTTTATAAACTGTCCGTAATGACTGCGGTTGACGAACGGCCCTGAATATCCTTTGTAATACCATTTGGATATTAACCAGTAGATTTTGTTGTTTCCAAGAAGATTCTGGGTCAAGGCGATAAAAGCGATCAGTGCTCCGATTAATGCTATAGCTACCAGAAGACGTTTTATCTGCTCGGGACGGCGGAAGACATTAAGAACAACCACAAATACTCCTGCGATTGCCAGTATCAACCTCATGTTATGTTTTGTTGCATGCGGATAAAAGCTTAAGGTCATCGATTTGAACACGGTATCGGTTTTTTGTAAATCGCCCAAAAGTTCTTTTTTCAATTCCGCGGTATTTGGTGAGATCAAGTGAACCAGCCATGTAGGTAAAGAAACAAGCTGGAATAACACGAGTATTAAAAATAATCCCAATGGCACATATGCCCATGTCCAAACTATGCGCTGATCGTCGTATAGAATGAGTTTGAGCACAAAGCAAGTAATAATCGCGCCGGATACAACAACAACTATTTCTTCACTCCATGCATGAACCACTCCATAGGCCAGTGGCATGAATACAAGGAGACTTACGATTAGACATTCGATTGCAATATCCAATCTGCTCGTTTGCATATTATTATCGAAAGTTATTTGGCTAACTTTCGGCATTACTAAACTCCTTGTATCGATTTTGCAAAGCAGTTACGATATTCCCGCCTTCCAACACTCTCAGGGGATTTTCATTACATAACCTATAGGCGACCAACTGCCCCATTTTTATACTGATATTTCTGAAAGCGGCTCTCATCCGAGGTCTGCGACTTCTAAGGTTATGAGAGTCTGTTGCTACCAGTGAGACCCATCCTGCCTTTAAGAAGTGCCAGGCTGCTCTTTCAGCCAGGGGACCAAAATCACCGAGCAGACTGCCGGCGGTGATTTGTAGAAGAGCAGAATGTCTTAACCATTTTGGTATAACATCATGATATCGGTTGAGGACAAAATGCCGTTCGGGATGTGAAACGATCACCTTGACATTGATAGATGCCAGTTCAACAATCAATGGTTCAATGTCAATAAGTATTTCTGACGGAAGCTCGAGAAGGATGTATTTACCGCCATCGGCGAGCGTCAGTATTTTATCATCCTTGAGAAGTTGACTAATTCGTTCATCCAGTCGAACATCTCCGCCCGGCATAACGGTAAGTGGTATATGGTTTTTTTCCAGTTCTTCGTTGAGTGATAGAACTGCTTTTCTAATTTCTGAGGCCTCATTACAGCCGTCATACTGACCCAGTTGATGCGGTGTTGCTATGACTGTAGTCACACCATCATCAACCAGTGATCGGCATAGTGCGAGTGCATCGTATTTAGTGGCCGGACCGTCATCAATACCGGGCAGGCAATGACAATGGACGTCGATATACTCTTCGGTATGCTCAGACACTCGCCGGTTGTTGGGTTTGTTTATGTTGAATTCTTCATATGTAAACTTAGTCATATTTTTTTGTTATTCCGCTAAGTCTTTCCAATGAACCTGTACATAAGTTGTAAAAGCTATGCCCTTATCTTAGCTTGTCATATAATTCGGACAGTAACAGGTTTCATAAAAATTGCCCCCACAAAGTGGCTCATACACATACTTCTGGTTCGTATTCGTGACTGCTTTCAGTACTGACTTCGTCACCATAGTAACTATTATGACCCCCGTAACCGTACCCATAACCGCTTTGATACCTGCCGTAATATCCATAGCGGCCGCGTTTGTGTTCCACATTATTCACAACAGCCCCAAGCAAATGCCCACCAACGCCCACGATGTTGTCACGTGCGCGCTGTATAACCCTCCTCGTTGATTTCTCTGCTCTTATTACTAACAAGATGATATCGCATCTTGCAGCGATAATCTGGCTATCGGCGACCGGTACGACCGGTGGTGAATCTATAATAATCCGGTCGAAACATTTGGCCATGCTTTCTAATGTTCTGGCGAATATATCGCTGTTTAGTATTTCAGATGGATTAGGTACTTGAGGACCGCACGACAATATATCCAGTCCCTTGACCGGTCCGGGTTGGATTGCCTCATCCAGCCTGGTTGTTCCCGCAAGAACGTTGGCTAAGCCTAGTTCAGAGCTAACATTAAAAATTTTGTGTTGTTTTGGTTTTCGAAGGTCGGCATCGATAATTAGTGTTCTTTGTCCGGCCTGTGCCATGGCAATAGCCAGGTTACTGACGAGTGTAGTTTTACCGTCACCAGGAGCGGGCGAGGTTACAAGAATAGTTCTGGCACCGCCTTTGGATACACCGAAGAAAATGGATGTTCGGATTGTCCTATACGCCTCGGCGACAATAGATCTCGGCTTGAGATGTACAACCTGGCCACGTTCCATGATAGTTTGTATTTCAGAGGTTGCTTGTTCGTTCTTTGTAGTCGATCTGCTGATCATTACGGGCTTTGCTTTGGTTCTATAATCCGATCTCATGGCGCGATAACTTCGTGCCTGGGCCATTATGTTTTGCTTTCTTTGTCTTTTACTGAGCTTTCGTACAGGTTCTACAAATTTAGACTTTTCTGTTTGATGTTTTTCTCTAAAGATAGACTTGAGCTTCATCCATACCTCTTGTCCCCTGTATATAGCTATCTTCTGGTCTCCCGACATGGCCGGTACTTCTCCGAGGACCGGGACCCCGAGTAAAGCCGCTACCTCATCGGACGAATGTATGCGATAATCCATCCAGTCACGAAGGAAAGCAAGACATGTACCGAATACGAATCCTAAAACCATCGCTATTGCCATTATCCTGGCCTTTTGCGGCCTTGAAGGATATATTGCAGGCCGGGCCACTTCCAATATACTGATATTCATCGCTCCTGTGTCTTCCGTAACATTCAGTTCCTTGATGCGGTCATCCAGAATCTCACATACTCTTTCAGCTCGTTTTAATTCCGATTGTAACACTGCGTACTCGGCGGCCTTTACACCTAGTTTCCTTGCTGCTTGATGTTGATTTTCAAATGAAATCCTCAATTCGTCCTCTCTTTGCTTTGCCACTAACCATCTCAGATTCATTACTTCAATATAGGCATCTGCAAATTGTTTGCCTTGTTCATCAAGCTCTTGCTTGATACGATCAATCTTAGTATGTATTGCCTGAATAGATGGATGATCTTCTGTGCAGTGATATCGGGCATTTTCCAAATCCATCTCAGCTTTTCGAAGCTCGGATCTCAACTGAATTTCTCTGTCACTACTAAAGGCACTTACACTTATACCTGCGGAAGCCCTGGCAAATTGACGTATTTTTTCCGGTTCATTTATCATGCTTTTTGCTGCTTCTAAATCAGCTTTTGCATTTAATGCAGCCAGTTGTGCATCATTTAAGGCGCTTGAAAGTTTGTTCAATCTCTCAAATACGACATTCCCGCCCCTGTTGTCGAAAGAAACAACACCGTTTTCTCTGGTAAATGTCATCAGTTCGGAGAATTTGTCCGACAATTCCTGATCGCGCTTTACTTTTTCCTTCTGGAGAATCTTCAACACTTCTAAAACAGTGCTTCGTTTACGAGCTGAGTGGTAGCTGACATATGAATCTACAACGGCATTAGTAAGTAAAGCGGCTTCTTCCGGATATGGCGATTCACAGGAGACCGTAATGATATCATCGTTCCTTCCGACAACAACGTTTAGCGTGCCCTTGATATAACCGATTAAGTTGTCAACATTGGCAAACATCTTCAGATTTTTTATGCGAATATCGTCCACTACATCAGAGATGATTGGTGTGGATTTTATTAGCTCGGCCTGTGTATTAAGATAATTATTGGATTGAGTCATGACGCCTTCGTATTCGTTGATGATTTTAGGTCCGCTTTGTTCGACATATAATCTCGAGGCGCTTGTGAAGATAGGAGTGGCCTTCATGATATACACGAATGCTACAACCATGAATCCGATAGTGGCACACAGGATTGTCCATCGATGCCGTAATACTATAAAAATAAATGGTAGAAAATTGAAACTGTCCTGCATCTGGTTGTTTCCTTGTTCGAACGTCAGGTTTGAATTTTTGTTTCCAAATGCATCTTTTTCCATATTCTTTGAATCCTTGATATTTATAATTTTAGCGGTATGTGTAGCGACTATCTGCTCCGACTGTAATATGGAAGACATCCGACAGGAACTTATTAACACGTGTTCGAAAAGTATGATCCACGTATATGAGGTCACCCGGTTGTATTGTGAATCTATATGCCTCAGATAGGGATTTGTTGTCAACTCCTAAGGTAGCGTAAAGTACCTGTCCGGAATCGTCCTGTCTGTAGATTTTCAGATATCGAGGGTCAGAAACCATGTCAAGCCCGCCGGCAAATGCCAGAGCTTCCATCAAGTTGTAATGAACGTCCGCCGGATATGGAAAGATGCCGGATTTATTCACAAGTCCGATTACGGCAAAAACCCGTTCGCTTTCTCTCTGGTATTTTTTGACCTCACAAACTACCATTGGACGACTGACAACATATTTCGGATAATAGAGATCCACGACGGACGCTTCTATCTGCGCCAGGGTTTTGCCTGCGGCCTGTATTTCGCCGGCAATTGGTAAAGTAATTGTACCTTCCTGGCTTACACGGACTAAATATGGTTCAGCTTCGGTGCGGCCGTAGGTCGGTCTGAGCCATTCGGGTAAATCGGATGATATAACGCGTAAAACAGCAGGCATCTGAAATTCCAGTACATCACCGGGCATAACGCGATAGGGGCCGACATAATTTTTTACACCAATTGGATAACCCAAGTTTTTTTCCGGATTGATTGGAGATGCTTGATTGAATTCATCCAACTGTTCAGGTGTGGATAAAGTCGGACCACAACCATTCATATAAAATCCGATAAAAACTAAAAAATAAGCAAAAACAGTCCTGCTAATCCAGACTTGCATCCGTTGCTCTTGCATAAAATGTCCCCCAATTCAAACCCCCAGTTTAAAAGTCCCCCCAATTAAAAAACCCCCAATTCGTACGACTTCAAATATTTCTGTTCTATTTGCCCCTCTTTATCGGCCGTATTATAAATTGAGCATTAATTTTTTTGTGCTTCCAGTCTTGTTATATAACATTCTTCCTCCCCATATTGAAACAGCAGATGAATTATTATCGGTTGATAATATTGATACGACGTTTTTTTAGGACGTTATTAAACGGTGAATTTATATTAATAACGGTCAGTTCTGTTCTGATAGACGGTAGCATCTCGTTATTTTTCTGCTTTCCAAGTATCTGCAGTCACTTTTCGTTACTTGCAGGAGCAAGACAATCAAAACAGTTTCCAGTTGATGGCGGGATAATCCTATTCTGATTCATGTTATTGATGCGGCAACACGTAAAAACTTGACATAAAAGCCAAAAAATGTTAAAATAGGCAAAATGTATTTATGGGGAGGTCTGCACAGGAGGGTAGCCTCAATGTCTGATTTCTCTCGGAGGAAGTTTCCTAAGTCGGCTTGAATCAGATATGTAAGGAAACACTTTCGCGGAATGTTAGGCTTCGTTCGAGGGGGGGATGTAAATGCGAAATTTCATTTTCAGTGGTTTAATCAGTGTTCTTTTATCCCTGCAATCGGGATGTTCAGTCGGTCCGATTTTATATGTTACCGAAGATTGCACGAACATTAAAGAGCCAACAGATGTAAGTTCAAAGCGCTCCAATAACAAGCCGGATTTAATGATCAATTCACTACAGGACTATATGAGTCTCGATATCGCTTGGAAGGCCGATGCTCATGTTGATCAGAATAACGTATGTCGTGTAAAATACCACAAACAGTACTGTAAAAGCCGATATATTGTTGTGGAAGGGAGGATCGGATCGATGGGAAGTCGGTATCCGGTGGTGCTGGATACCGGGGCTTCACAACCGGTCTTTCTTAAGGTATCCCATGTTTTGGATAACAAGCTTTTAATTTATCATCTGGAAGATATAGATTCTGAATTAAACGGTCACAAACTCGGCCTTTGCTATCTTCCGTTATTTCAGATTGGTAATATCACATTTACCAACCGACCATGCCTGTATCTTGAGCCGCCATCATCGGTTAATTTCTTTGGTGTACAAATCTCCGGCAAGAACAATGATAACAATAATGTTATTGTGGGACTACCGCTGTTGAAATCATTCAAGTATGTGATGTTTGATAGTATTAAAAATGAAGTCGAATTCTCGTGTAATCAAAGCTTTGAAGCAAACAAAACAGGTATTTGGGAAAAGTACCCGATCAACATAGAAGAAGATTTTCATGGTAATACATTCCTTTTCGTACAAATACCCGTTGTTGGACGGGAAATAGAATTACAGTTTGATACTGGCAGCGGCAGGGGACTGGCGATAGGAGAAAAACTATGGAAGCAAGTTGGCGGTCCATTTCAAAACTTGAATCTTAAGAAAGGCAGAGATTTTTATCCATACATTGGAAGGCTCGCATGTAGAAGAGGTATTATTCCGAAACTGTATATTGGGGACAGAATTGTAAGTAACGCAGAAATTTCTATTTTCCCCGATGATAGTCCGCTCCTTGCGGAGTGCGAAGGATTATTGGGAATGCAGTATTTCAATGATACTATTGTTGTTCTCGATTTTGAAAGATCTCTTATGTGGGTAAAAAAACTGGAGATATAAAAAAAGCGGATACTGGTGTAAAATATCCGCTTTTATTTTCTTAGCAAACAATGTTTTATTCCACTTGTTTTTTTAACTGGAATAAAAAGGTCTTAGTCGATACTTAACTCGTTTTTTTCACTATCACTATTATGGTGTTACCGGACTGCGTGCTGATGTACCACCGTTTGAGTTATTCTCAGCTATGGCAATACCACCGGCTGTTGCGCCAGCAAGACCGGTAACCTGAGCAGCGGTACCTAATCCCAAACCTGCCCATGCCGGAGCTACCGCAATTTTCATTCCCGACATGGCTGGAATATTTTTGGCCAGAATGACGCCAATATTTCCTATTTGTCCCGCCGAAGCGATACTACCAAAGCTCTGAAGTGCCACTGTCCTTGCCGCCGGCATGCAGACGGTAACTACGGGATTTATTGCTCCTTCGCATGATGTTGCAGCACATATATTGCCGATCTGTGCGGCGCGTAAACCTTCGGACTGTGCCCAGCGAGGCAAAGATACTTTTTTAACAACATTAACGCTCTCATTGGTCAGACCCACTTTTCTGATAAATTTCTCAAAATCTTTGCTTATTCCTTTAAGGTCGGCTGCAACGCCTTGGGCATTTGTTTTATAGGTTGCTGTCTCATGACGCAACTTCTCGTTAGAGCTGTCGATATTGCCAGTTGCTTCAAAAACAGAAATGCTCAGGTAAATATCTTCGACATCCGAGTCGAATAAATAAGCGGCACGGATTCTCGATTTAACGTTCTTGACACCCTTCTTTGCTTTGACTACTTTGATTACAAAAGGCTCAGAAAGTGCTCTGACGGCGATCATCCGTCCATATTTCTCGGTATTTTCTTCCATCGCCGTCATTGTGAAGGTCAGTTTTTTGGGGAGCGAATAATCAAAGGACGATAAATCGAAAGATTGTTTCCATGTTTTTCCAACATTTTGTTTCGTGACTTTCTGAAGCGAATTTACACAATAATTGTGTACTTTCTCGAGAAGAGTAAGGTTTCCACCGCCGGAAGATAATCGCTTGGTCTTTTCATCAATAATGAATGAAAGTTCGTGTGAATCCTGTTCGATATTCATATCGGTACCAGAGAGGTCAAAATCTCTCGAAGATATCGAATATCGCGTTCTATTTTGTGATAGACTTTCTTTTTGGACCGTCAGCATCGTTTCGACCTGGTGCTTGAACTGCCCCTGGCCGGTGTATTCTACAGTCGAGAGCATCTTGTAATGATCTACATCCGGATTCTGTTCGTAAATACCTGCTTTGGATATTGGCATCCACAGAATTGCACATAGGACTATTAACGCTCCAATTTTCTGTTTTGTCCAAAACAATTTTAGCTTTTTCATTTTTGCTCCTTTCAAATACTATCGTTCTTGACGATTTACTGCGAAACGAAACATTGGGGGATGTTCCTTGAATTATATTATGATTATGATCCTAAAAAATATTTTCTATTTAACATGCAAGTCTTTACCCCCATTTAATTTTGACCTGCAGAATATCGGCATTCTTTACGGGGTAACTTGAATTAAAGTAAACCTATGTGTGGTATAAATGTATTTTATGTCATCGGACGCAGTATTTTCCGGGAAAGAGTGCAATAAAATACGTAGAATTCTTAGGAGTATATAAGTTATTTACTGATTCTACTGTTAATATTGCAGAGATCATTTGACTGCAATTTGGATTGCACACTGTTATTCCAGAAATCTTATATATGAGAAACAGCAGCGAGCCTTACCAACTATGCCTCGTTACATTATTCTATCGAAAAATTGATTATTTTATTTTAATTGGGATATGGACGGATCTTAATTATTTATGATTTAAACTATAACATAAGAAAAATCTAAAATTACATCGGAAGTGAAGAAAGTTTATTTTGGATTCTAAAAAGTTAAAGAAAAACCAGTTGACATACCGATTATTTATTGAAGCAGTTATGTATTTGCTGTTCCAGAAATGGGGGTCGAATAATGTACCAAAGGGGATTTTAATAGTCCTATAAAAGGTTTTAACTAATCAAATTGTAGGCTTTTAAGACCGTAGATTTGGGAATATCCTGTAATTATACAAAGATGTTGTGACCGATAATATACGTGACAATGTTATTTTTAGTTATGGATAGTTTGGGGGCGAGGTGGGTAATGAATAAAATAGGAAATGATTATTGGAGCCATTGGGGGGCGCCAGATGCTGTAAGTTGGTGAGCTGCTTCGCCGAGGTCAATTCAATGGTGGCGCAAAGGTTTGTTGCCATTTGAAGGTAGCTTATTAAACGCCCCTCTATGTTCCTTATAAAGGATGTTGTTGAAGAGTGGGATTAACCATAATTCATCAGCGCTTATTAAGAAGGGAAGAAATTTTTAGTTCTGTAAAAACGTCAAACTCCCGCCGGAAGTGTCCCTTATCCCTGTTCGGCTTTACCGGCGGAGAGTTTATTTTTTTTCATGGAAATTGAGATTATAATACATATGCTATACCCTAAGCGTAAATATTGAAAAAACCGAATTAATATTATTCTTCTTCTTCTTATATAGTTATACGCGTTTAATCCAATAATTTTCTGTAATAACGTTACTATCCAATAATTTTATTAACTACACACTTTTAAATTGCCGATTATCTTTTTAGGTATTAGTGATAAAAATTGTCTGCAATGGGGGTTACAGATAATTAGTTTTGAGAAATGTTCACCGTATATGTTCAGCTATTAATTAGGCCGAAATAATTATTGTGCCTAAAATGAATATTTTTTATTTCATGATAACGAATGAAGGAGTAGTATAATGGCTGATATCACCACTATTTTAGTAATAGAGGATGAAGAGCATATCCGGACGATCCTGAAATATAATCTCGAATTAGACGGTTTTGAGGTTTTTTTAGCCGAAGATGGAATGGCCGGGCTCGAACTTGCCCGTGAAAAAAGGCCGGACCTTGTTTTGTTAGACTGGATGATGCCCGGCCTGGATGGACTTCAGGTACTCTCTGAATTAAAGCATGATGAAAGGACCAAGGATATTCCGGTTTTTATGTTGACGGCCAAAAGTATGATGGCCGAAGTCGGACGTGCTTTGTATGAAGGGGCGGATGATTACATCACCAAACCTTTCGATGTAATAGAATTGGGACAAATTTTGAAGGAAAAGTTCGAGAAAACAAAGGCATAGCCTTGTCTGCCTGAGATTGCATTCGAACATCTTGTTTATTCGACATTGCGGTTTTTGGCCGAAAGTGTATGAAGTGAACTATAACGGGAAAATCAGGGTATTGCTGGCTGATGACCATAAAAGCATGCGTGACGGTCTCAAAGCTCTATGCAAAAATCAATCCGACATAGAAATTGTCGGTGAAGCTGAGGATTCCGAGACGGTTGAATTGATGGTGCAGAAAGTAAGGCCGGATGTTATTACAATTGGTATCAATATAAACGGTACCAATGGTATTGAAATTGTAAGAAAATTGGCCAGAGAATTCCCTGAAATAAAAATAATTGCCCACTCGATGTATCTGGAGAAGGCATTTGTTTCTGAAATGCTCAAAGCCGGTATATCCGCGTATGTACATAAGGAACATGCCTTTTCCGAACTTTTGAATGCTATTAATGCCGCTGTTCATAATGAAGTTTATCTGTGTCCGAAGGTAGCGAGCGTGGTAATGAATGGTTATCTCAAAGACCTTTCACAAAAGGGTAGTAATTCGGAAATATCACTGACGGATAGAGAGCGTGAAGTTCTCAAACTGCTGACGAACGGCGAATCATCTAAGCAGATTGCCATGAAGCTGCACATAAGTACCAAAACTGTGGACACCCACCGTCGCCAGATTATGAATAAACTGGGTTTATATAGTGTTCCAGAGCTTACAAAGTATGCTATACGATGTGGCCTGACATCTATCAATTAATAGAGACAACCTAAATTTTACTTTTTGTTGTTCAATTCTCAAGATCGATTAAATCTAACTTAACAGTCCATCAGTCCGTATCGAAATATGAGGCATGTGTTATGCTTATTCCTGCCTCGTTATTAATGCCGGATTAACAAAGGCTCATTCTGATCTAAGGATCAGGAATTTACTCGTTATAAACTCGATTATAATTGTCGAAGTAGGTTTGTATTTAATAATGAACCTGTTACCAAAATGGGGGTTCTTAATTGCTAATGGATAGTACCGCTACCCACTTGAAGCGTTGTAGGTCTGCCACGGTCAGGTTCTTCCGGGTAGCCGGTACTATCCCATAGTCAAAATGTAACATCTCATAACCATTTTCTATCGAAGGAGGAGTTAGATTCTGAATTTTTTAAGCAGTATGCATTATATAAAGACCTTGTGTAAATACAGAATTTTAGAGAATCAGGACATATTTTCTATTTTGGATTCGGATCGAACAATCCTTATAGAAGGTTTATGATGGATGCCAAGAGCTTTAAAGTTTTATTAATCGAGGACGACAAGATAGACCAGTTGGCATTTGTGCGATTGGTTAAGGAAGAAAAACTGGCGTACGATTATAAACTGGCCGGGACGGTCTTGGAGGCAAAGAATTTTCTTATTAACGAAGAATTCGACGTAATAATTGCCGACTACCTGCTCAGGGATGGAACGGCATTTGATATTCTGGATTCAGTTAGAGACATTCCGGTGATATTTGCCACGGGTGCAGGTAACGAAAAACTTGCAGTTAAAGCTATGAAAGCCGGAGCTTACGATTATTTGATAAAAAATCCGGAACGAAGCTACCTCGCAGTCTTGCCGCTGATTATCGAAAATGCGATTGGCCATGCAAACATGGAAAAGGAAGTAAGAAAATATCATGAAAACCTGGAAGAGTTGGTAAAGGAACGCACAGAGCAGCTTGAGGCGGAAAAAGAGCTTTTGTCAGTTACTTTTTCGAGCATGACGGATGGGATTATTGTAGTGAATGGACACAAGCGAATTGTGTTACTCAATAACGTAGCTGAGGCTCTTATAGGAGTGAAACTTGAGGATGTCAAGGGCAGGAAAGTAGAAAATGTCTTTCAACTGGTTCATGAAAGGACGAGAGAGCTTGTTGAAAATCCTATTGATATGGTATTAACTTCGGGTAATGCTCAAACGACGATCGAGCCAAGTATTCTTGTTCAGGAAAATGGGCATGAGCACCATGTTTCTGCCGCCGCTGCTCCTATTCGTAAACCTCATGGTGATATTAGTGGCGTGGTTATGCTGCTTCATGACTTATCGCAGGAGCGGGAAATCGACCGCATGAAAAGAGACTTTGTTTCATCTGTTTCACATGAATTGCGAACTCCGTTGACATCGATTAAGGCATATACTGAAACCATTTTGCGAGATCCCAACATGCCCGACGAGAAAAAGCGTGAATTCTTAATTGCCGTTGATGAGGAGTCAAACCGTTTGGCTGATTTGGTTAACGGGCTTCTTGAGATATCACAACTTGAATCCGGTAATATTGAAGTTCTGAAGCAGTATGTTGATATTAAAGCTGTAGTTGAACAGGCTGCATCGTCTCTAAGGCGTTCTGCGGAAGACAAGAATATCAGAATTCAGATAGATGCTTGTAGCGATATTCTTCAGGTCTGGGGTAATGAAAGCAAGATTAGATCAATGATCTCGAATCTTATTAATAATTCTATAAAGTTTACACCGGGTGGAGGAGAAGTACGAGTGGGTGTTCAACGTCAAGGCGATGAGTTGGTAATATGTGTCAGTGATACCGGTATGGGGATACCTAAGGAGGAAATACCGAAAATATTTGATCGTTTTTACCGTGTTCATCAATCCGGTAAGCAAATTCCCGGAACAGGTTTAGGACTTGCAATTGTTAATGAAGTAGCTGTTTTGCATGGCGGGAAAGTGGATGTTGAAAGTGAAGTGGGCCGCGGAACAACTTTCAAAATTTTTCTTCCTTTGGCCAAGCAGACTGAATTAGAAAAGGCTGATGTAAAAGTATGTAATATTAATTGATTCAATATTATCGTTTCGTACAAGTGTCGTATAAGTCTAAATGAGAGAAGGGATTGGTTTTAATAAGGCACCTTGGATGAAGATAAGTTAAATTAAAAATTGGAGGAGACAAGATCAAAAATCTAAGATTACTACTTGTGCTTCAGATTCTCACTTTAGCGGCTGCAGTCGTGGGGGCTTCAGCTTATTTAATTACCGAAGCTAACAGCGAGAAAGGTGTGGTAAAGGGTATTCTTTATACTATTGTTGATTCTTCTACGATGATAGATAACCAGGTGCTTAAAGAAGGAGATACGATATATGGCACAAGAGTTGTAAAAATATACCCTAAAGAAGTGGAGTTTGAAAAGGACAGGAAACACTGGACACAGCGAATTTGTGAACACCCTAATCCAGCTTGGGAAGAACCGGAGATAAAGACAAAAGAAACAAGCGGGAAATAGTGAGGATTATGTATCCGGCTTTATATTGAATTGTTATGAGTAGTCGAAAATCCCATTTTTACGGCTTTAGCCTTGTAGAACTGATAATTGCCCTGATGGTGATGGCTATTGTTCTTACAGCTGTGGTGACACTTTCGTACGCCCTTAGTTCAGCCTATGATAGTACAGGTGATATCAGCGAAAAACAAGCCCGGGTACGCTATGCGAATATGCGTATAACCGAGTTGATTAGACACAGTAAGCTTGTATGTGCTCGGTTTTATGGAGATTTGGTAGTATGGTGTGCAGATGACAATGATGATAATCAAATTAATGTTAGTGAGATTGTTTATCTTGAGACAGGGTACGGTGGCAGCTATATACGTCTATTGCGGTTTACCCCGAATGCAGGTGATGACCGAAATATATCACTAAGCCTGGTTCAATGGTTATATTTAAAAAACATATTGTCTTCAAGGTATCCACAAATTCGCACGACATTAATTGAGAAGTGTGATGGTGTTAAAATAATTCTGGATGAGTATCCTCCATATACAAAGCTTGTTAACATCGCGTTTAATATCGAAGAGGACAACCAGGTTCGAACGTATCAGATTAGTACGAGTCTGCGATGTTGGGCCGGTCATCTGATTAAGACTTCGAGTGAGCTTGTTACACAAGACGATGACTAAAACAATGTCCTTTTCGCCTTGCACAGCTGATATGAGAATAAAAGAGCCGGTTTACTTCCTGATCCCCGACTTGTTTGATAACACGCGAACCGTCATCTTATTAAAAAAGGGAGGCGGTTTTAAATTCCATTTTTAAATAAGTTTTTGCAGACTCCGGAACAGATATGGAATTAAAACTTTTAAAAGACATAGATAAATAGTGATGTAGAAATAAGAGGTCTGTAAGCTATTCTTTCTTAAAAGGTTATAAAAATGGGCGGTAGAGGACTTGAACAGTCATCGCTAATGCCCTCAAAAACACCGATTTCGCAAACTCATAGCGCAAAAACCGGCGCACTCAAAGACAAAAACGATCCAGATTTGGCCTGGCTGACCGAACATTGGAACAGAATCCCGGGACCTATCAGAAAACAGATAATCGATATTGCGAGGTCTGCTTCTCCGAAGGGATTAAAAAATAAAAACCGAAATATCTAAGAGCGGTACTAAGGAGAAAAAGAGAATGTCGGAAAAAAATGATAAATTCGCTGCTCCGCAAGGAAATACCGAGGTTGGTTACAGCAATCCTCCGGACGAATACAAATTCAAACCAGGCGAATCCGGCAATCCCAATGGCCCGCCGAAACACAGGGTAAATCTATGGCTCTGGGTTTGTAAATACTCATCTATGATGGACAAAGAGATTGCGAAGCTGGAAAAGTCCGAACTCACACAGGCTCAACAATCCGCCTTGAAGCTCATACAGGACATGAAAGAGGGCAAATATTCAGGCTCAGGGAAACTTGCAAGGTATTGTATCGATAGGGATGAGGGCAAGGCTGTTGAACACATTATGTTTAGTGATGAAAACGCCTTGACTGATGAAGAAGTCGAGGAAATCAGGGACGTATTGTTAAAGAATCATGCTGACAAATAGACAGATACAAAACATTGGAAGGAAGATTCTTTTGTACCAGCCACTACCGGCCCCGGCGAAGTTCCATAAAAGCCAAGCCAAGTACCGCTGGATATTCGGGGGCAATCGCTCCAGTAAATCGGAAAGCAACATCGGCTTTGACCTATGCTCTTTTGCTCTTGGTGTTCACCCATACCGCAGAACTCCTAAAGAAGCAACAATCTGGGCGGCAACAGGTACGTGGCCCCTGGTCGGCAAGATACTCTGGAATGAGAAAATCAAATTATTTCTGCCCATTTTACAAATCCGGTCAATTAGCTGGCACAATAAGCAGGACGAAATTCCTGCAGAGCTTCGTCTGGTCAACGGCAATCGTATTGAGTTCAAGGCTTATGAGCAGGGACGGAAAGCCTTTGAAGGCCGGGCTATTGACGCCTTTTACGGTGACGAGCAGATTAAATCGGAGCTTGAAGGTATCTCGTACGAAATTCAGGCAAGGTTAATGGACAAAAACGGATTCTCCGCTCAGTCCATGACGCCGATTATTCCGCAATCGTATCTTGAAGAACGAATAAATGCTCTGCCTGATACCGATGAGGTCTTTTATGCCGACCTTAACGATAATCGCAAGAGCCGGGGCGGGTATATTGACGATGCGGAGATTGATTTACTCATAAGTCAATGGCCCATTGAGATACAGGAAACAAGAATAAAAGGCTACTTCGCTTCGTTTGTCGGAGCGGTCTATAAAACATTCAGGCGTAGTACGCACGTTATCGATCCGTTTGAAATACCGAAGGACTGGTTACGGTACAGAGCTATCGACTGGGGCTTCAATAATCCTTTTGCCTGCCTGTGGCTGGCACGAGATAAAGACAGACGGTGGTATGTTTATGCCGAGCATTATCAGGCAAGAGAAACGTTAGCTTTTCACGCTGAGAGAATAAAGCAGATAAGCGGCAAGGAAATGTACCGGGTTACGTGGGCCGACCATGATGCACAGGAGCGTCACGAGTTTACAAAATTGGGCATTTCGACTATGCCTGCCAAGAAGGATATCCATTTAGGTATTGAGGCCGTACAAGCTGCGCTGAAGATTCAGGGTGACGGCAAGCCGCGTTTGTTCATCTTCAAAAACTGCCACAACACGATTAAGGAAATAACTGGTTACAAGTGGAGCGAAGGCACAGAGATCAAAGACGCGAAAGACAAACCGCTTCAGGTCAATGACCATGCCTGCGATTGCCTCAGATATGCGGTCTATGGTGTTGAAGGTAAATTTTATTTTTCAGAGTCGGACTTATCGTAAGGAGTACATAAATGCTGACATGGGAAGAAATCAGTAAAGCCGAATTAGGCAGGGCGTTTGAAACTAAGGCATTGAACAACTGCAAAGCAGTATATGGCGGTGTGTCATGGCCTGGCAAACGCCCGGGATTCGCAGTCATTGTTGCAGCGGACCGTGCCCGTCATATTGACAACCATGATGCCTGTTTGCTCGATGAGTTTGAATCTTTTGATATCTGTGAGCTTGTACGCCAATGTGGTGTACTGGATTTCAGATACTTACCAAAACAGTGGATCGGTGATTGGAAGAATGACGCGGCCTGGTCGTTTATACAAGAGATGAACAATGAACTTCAAGGTGAGAATAAAACAAATAGGCGTCAGCTTAGTCTTGGCTGGACGCCAATGTTCGATATGGAACATTTATATCCATACATCTTAGCCGAAATCAGAAGGTTGCTTACCACAGATCACCGGCAATTATATCTGAAAGACAGTAAGATAAGAGGCTATCTGAGTGAAATCAAGGAAGATGAAATTGCGGAGCTTGAGCATGGAGCCTATCCTGCAATAGAAGCGTTGGCCTTTGCAGTGATTGAAATGCGCCGCTGGACGGAAGCTAAGGATTTTAATGGCCTACGGAAGCGTTTGGTCCCACAGACCATATAGGAAATGGTATCCTAATTTGAAAAAGAAGAAAAAAAATATTTTTGATTATTCAATTCTTGATAAAGGCATCACAAAGTATGTAGAGATTCTGCGTGATAAGGGCATAGAAACGTATGAATCTTGTGAGGGTGGTAAAGATCATGCTTATCCTGAACCTACAATTCGTTTTCACGGTAACAATGCAGAGGGATTCCGAGCGCTATCGGTCGCCCTTAATCATGGCCTTCCGATTTTTGCATTACGCAGAGTATGGGATATACAGGATTTAGAACCTGTTGGCCCCACGTGGGAAATAGTTTTTTCAAAGCCTGATGTTTAATTATTGGCCGGCAGCGTCTAACCTTGCGCAATGTTGACATTTACGTTTGCCGCCAGTACCTTCTCTGTAGTTTTCAGGCTCAATATTATTTCCTTCGGTGCATTTAGTGTTATCGTGATAAACATCTTCTTTGATAGAGTGCCATGGACTTTTTCTTGGCATAATAATCTCCTTTCAGAAAAAGTTATGGTGCGGAGTAATTAAATATTAAATCAAATTTACAGCGCATATAAATATCACTAATCTTGGCCTGTTAGGCGCCTTGGAGTAGGGCCAACAGCCGTTCATCAATTCTACGCAACGATCATGTGATTATTTCACAGTCAAATCTGTAGGTTTAAGGTCAGAAACTCTGAAATCAGCCCTACTTGCTTTTGTAGCTATCTGTGATATTTGGCTGGAGAACTTTTCTAATTGTTTCACAGCACTTGGGTCTTTGGTCTCTTTTGCGAGATCAGAAGCTGCAACAGAAAGTTTCTGCAGAAGCTGAGATTGCTCGTTTATTTTCACCTGCTCTATACTCCGCTGTACCTGGGTTGGATTAAACTTCAGCAAACCGCTAAAGAAACTAACACCCACAACGACAATCTCAACAACGAGGACAATAAACAGTTTGTTCTGTTGTTTTGGTTCGGCGAACTTGACCCATCCCACCAATGATAAGGTGGTT
>Ga0315549_1001626_pt1 | contig 22939 bp, 26 predicted proteins | sample SalMarSW160200MG_FD_203101 | JGI IMG/M metagenome (GOLD analysis project Ga0315549, IMG submission 203101) | Salt marsh sediment microbial communities from the Plum Island Ecosystem LTER, Massachusetts, United States - Salt Marsh Sediment SW1601-200 ... | reverse complement strand
ATGAGTACGTAATGCGGCTTACTCACGATATTAAGGGCCATCTTGCGGCGATTGAAAGCTGCCTGGATGTAGTGCTTCACCATATGAGCGGCGAACTGAGCGGCAAGCAGCGTGACCTGACCGAACGGGCGTACCGGCGGGCAAATAAATGTATGAGTTTCATAAGCGCGCTGCTTCGTCTGACGCGGATGAAGCTGAGCGGTCATGTCGATATGAAGCTATTCGCGATAAGAAACGTAATAATGGATACACTTGCCGCCGTGGAAGGCAGAGCGAAAGACAGAGAGATAAATATAAGTTACGAGATTGACGGCAGTATAGATGAAATTTACGGCGAGCCGGTCCTGCTCGGAGAGGCAATAGTAAACATTCTTTTTAATGCGATACGTTATACGCCCAAGGGCGGCGACGTAAGGCTGAAGGTCGAGGATGAAGAGAAAACGGTGTTAATAACGGTAAGCGATACGGGGATTGGTCTGCCTGAGGGTGACGAGGAAAAAATATTCGAGGAGTTCTACCGCGCCGCCAACGCAAGGGAAATCGAGAGGGACAGCACTGGTCTGGGACTTTCAATTGTGCGGCAGGTCGTGGAACGACACGGCGGAAAGGTATGGGCCAAAAACAACGACTCCGGCGGAAGCACATTCAGTTTTCGTATACCGAAAAAGGGGCCGCAGAGCGGAGGAAGTTAAGTCGATGCGGCCGCGTCGGTCATTTACATAGCCACGAAAAAGCACAAAAACTCAGACACTGATTGACACAGATTTACACAAATTTATAAAGTTTTTTATTAAAAAGTTGTGAACCGAAATAGATTCGCTATTTCTCTAAACTTGCCCGCCGACTCGTCCGGCGTAGCTTTAGCGAAGTCGGAAGCCTCGGCGCAGGCGGGTGGTCGCTGTGATAATAATAGAAGACCGGGTCACAGCAACTCACATGTACTATAGGGACCGATTTATATTCAGCGATATATGTAATTAGATTTTTAAAATATTTTGTTATTTGTATGACTTAAAGGGCTCCTGTTCGGTTGCTCTCAATTCATATATCTTACCATCCTGATCTATCATCAAACTCTTTTTGTATACCAGCCCGGCTTTGAGTTCAATGATATACCATCCATTAGTTCCCAGAAACAGGCCATATGGAACCTCTTTTTCAAATAGATTAGGATCGCTTGTCAGATTTGGGGGATATGATCTGAGTAATTCGTCATATGATCTAAGGAATTCGTCATTTGCTAAATAAATATGCTGCGGAAAGGTTTTTTCCCCTTTTCTATATTTGGCTTGACACACTTCAAAGAGCGATGTCGGCACTCTATTTGTATCACCTATATAAGATTTAACAAAAAGATGCCATTTTGCCAGAGATACTTTACGTAGATTCATAGCCATACGTGGTGTTATCCGGCCAGTCGCCGGTAGAAATAGAATAAGGATTACAATTATCGTAATTACTGCACACAAGATAAATAAAAGCCTCCTTCCCCTAGTTTTTAAAACCCTCTTTGTGATTGAACAGCTCATTTTATCCTTTCCTTAATTATTTTGCACCTATGTATTTTAGTTTTACAAAAACACTATTAACAAAAAATTTATAGAATGAACTAGCATTCTCAAAAGCAACTCTATATTTTTACAATTAATTCAGTCGTCTATAAATTGAGGATAAGGATATTCGCGTATAAAATCTTTATATGTTCCTATATCAACATCATGATTTAGAAACATAGTTTCGAAAAGATCGCGATATGGGTTAATTGTGAACTCTCTATATCCCTGTATTCTGGCAATACGTTCAGGGACAACAACTAGCATATTTTGATTTCCAGGAGCTAAAAGCTCGCGGTTCTGTCTAAAACGAGACTGTGTTTTAGATCGACCTTCCACCCTAAATCCCCAGTGTGTATATCCACCAGACTTGAAAAGAGTACTTTCCTCCGGCGGCGGATTATCTAATAGGTACATCCCTAATTCATCTGCTTGTGGACCGCAATCATGAGTCCATGGCCGAAAGCCTCTGTTGTGATATAGATTCCAATATCTAGATCGAAGGATTATTTCTTTCTTCTCCGATTCAATATCTTCCCTGATAATCTCATCAGCAATATCAACGGCTTTAAAATAATACCTGCTATCGAAATACGAAGAGTCGATTGTATTATCATTAATCCAGCTTGGTAAATCTATGAGAGGCTTGTCAACAACACCAGGTACTCCTATATCACCAACAGAAACATTACCCGAATATGTACCAGTTCCGCTGGCTTGACTATTCAGAGCACTGGCACCGACAAAACCCGGCGTAACTGTTACAACATTAGGAGGTTCAGGACCAGTCGCCGGCGGACCTGATACGCCGTAAGGCTTTATAGTATACCCCCAAGGTGACATTGCGCCATTATACATAGGATCACCCTGACCAAACAAACCTTCTGCTGTATTATTTCCCGTTGGGTCCACAAATCTCAATGGGTTATTCAATACGTAGCTGTAGCGGTTGAAAGCCTGGGAGTTCTGTGTGCCGGGGACGATGGGGTCGGCCTGGATAAATCGGCCAAGCTCTGGGTCGTAGTAACGGGCGCCGTAATAATACAGGCCGGTATCTTCGTCCAGAATCTGGCTCGTGTAGCGGTTCGAGACGCTGAACGCCAAGCCGTTCTCGCTGTAACGCTCATCACCAAAAGGATAATAGCCGTAATGCTGCACCAAATCGCCGTCCCTGTCGGTCATAATCTCAGATGAGCCTAAATGGTCGTTGTGATAATAATAGAAGACCGGGTCATATTACTTGGCAAGTTCGTTCTTCTTATCGGAGGGCTGTTCGTCTTTTTTACTTTTCTTTTTACGATAGAGTCTGCCTGTTTTGGCATGCAGGGATGCTCTGAATGTATGTCTGGCGGCAAAGATACCTATGACTAAACCAATAAGACTTGGCAGATTTGCTGTCAAGCCACCAATAGTAATCTCCAAATATCGCCAGTTGCCAGGAAAAACTACTGAAATCAGAAAACCTACCAAAAACCAAATAGCTACTAATACCAGAGCGCTTGACAATAGAGCAGCAAGATATTTCATTTAAACTCCTAAACCCCGCAGCTTGTTATCCGTCCACATAAACTCCACATTGCAGCTCCACGAACGAACAATCTCACACTTACCAATCTATTTTTTAGTGGCTATTCCAAAAACCTAAAACGAGCTTGCCAAACAATCTATAATCCTGCGGACAATCATATAAAATCCTAAAGACCTTGTCCAAAAAAGGCGATATTGTATCAATATCACTTGTTCCAACAACAAATGACGCCTGTTTCCCTTTCTTGAAAGAATGCACGCCCCATTGCTTAGATAGTGTTAGTTCTTTCTCATTTAATATTTTATCAGGCGATTCTTTAAAAGGAAAAGAAATTGTAACAAGCAGAAGGCCATACCACGGCCTGACTTCCGCCCAACCCTTACAGCCGCTACATTTGCATCGAAAAAAGGCTTTATCACCTGGACCCAAGTCCAAATTCACGATATCAGAAATAAGCGATTGGAAAACATGTAGTGGGTCAGGAAACTTTTCACTTCCGCTATGTAATCTCCTTGGCAATATTTTACCTAAAAACTTTAGCATAAACAGACGAACGCATTATTCCTAATGCGTTCGTTTCCATATCTCATATTCCTTCTTATACTGCCCCCACAGGTTCTTAAATTTGCTAGGTTCAACTATTATTCCTCCACTAACCGGGCCATATAATTTGCCGCCTAACTTAACCTGACCTCCATCTGTTACCTTAATATGCCCTTCCTGATAACGAAAACTTAATTGTTTCACGTCATCAATTTTGCCTTCAGAAGAGAATTTAATCCCAGGTTCGAACTGAAAATAAGAACTTCCTGTGGCCGTTCCTGGACCTACACGAGCCCTTAGTGCAAGGGAACCAGCATCTTCCATAGTCCAGCTTCCCGTCAAGGAACCCCCAAGTCGTTTTCCAACACCGATTGAAAAGTATCCGCCACGCAGCGGGGAGTTCTCCCATAGGTATAAAGCCATATAATCTACACCAGCATCATATGCCTCGTCAGACGGTGACAGACTACCTGTGTAAAAGAGTTTGCGCATATCACCAAGAAGACCATGATCTAGAGCTATGGATAGCTCTTCTGGAGCACCCCGGATTTGGTCTGTCCAATAAGCCCACGCGTAGTACTCAACCCAGGGACGTTCTACAGCGGGCAAATTATAATTATCCCCAATCGAAAATTCCTCTTGTGGAGATAAGTATCCGTTATATTCCCAGCCCGTTGGTATGTACATTCCATTGTTTCCCGAATATGTACCAGTACCGCTGGCTTGACTATTCAGAGCACTGGCACCGACAAAACCCGGCGTAACTGTTACAACATTAGGAGGTTCAGGACCAGTCGCCGGCGGACCTGATACGCCGTAAGGCTTTATAGTATACCCCCAAGGTGACATTGCGCCATTATACATAGGATCACCCTGACCAAACAAACCTTCTGCTGTATTATTTCCCGTTGGGTCCACAAATCTCAATGGGTTATTCAATACGTAGCTGTAGCGGTTGAAAGCCTGGGAGTTCTGTGTGCCGGGGACGATGGGGTCGGCCTGGATGAACCGGCCGAGCTCAGCGTCGTAATACCGCGCTCCGTAATAATACAGGCCGGTGTCTTCATCCAGAATCTGGCTGGTGTAGCGATTAGAGACGCTAAAGGCGTCGCCATTATCGCTGTAGCGCTCATCGCCGAACGGATAATAGCCGTAATGCTGCACCAAATCGCCTTCCCTGTCGGTCATAATCTCTGATGAGCCTAAATGGTCGCTGTGATAGTAATAGAAGACCGGGTCATAATCAGGCACACCGACACCAGCATAACAGATTTCCGGCGAACCTGCAATAAAGACCGAGACCAGTATTATCATACCGGTAACCTGGCGATACGGGTTGCGGTAGAACAACATATACCCGCCGTGGATGTTCTTTCGCCTTCGCAGGCCGTAATACAGGCCGAAGACTATACCCATACCCAGAAGCGTCGTCGGCGTCCGGCCGTCGCCGAACATACCTGCGCAAGCCGAAGCAATCTATCGGTACCGGGTGGTTGAGATTGCTTCGCTATCGCTCGCAATGACGACCCGGAGCAAGCAAATCCCCCTACAAACAAGAGATGTACTCGGAAAAAAGTTATTTCGGTATTTTTCCTTGACAGGCACGGCGGTTCCGGGTTAAATAGCACAAGCTTGGCGTCTGTGAACGTGAACACAAGTACCAGTATTCGTGAACGCAATCACTAAATTTCCTGGTGCTTTATGAGGTATCACAAAATTCCGGATGAAACGGTAAGAAGGCTTCCGACTTACCTGCGGGGGGCGCTTGTTTTGTCGGAAAAGGGCCTTAAAAGGGTCTCAAGCAAGCGTTTGGCCGACCTTTTGGGCATCAATCCGTGGCAAATCAGGAAGGATTTTTCGTATTTCGGCGACTTCGGCACACCGGGCGTCGGTTACGACACTTTAAAACTGCAAAAAAGAATCAGCAAGATTCTCCGTCTTAACAGCAACCATAAGGCCGTTCTGGTCGGGGCGGGCAACCTGGGCTCGGCGGTGATGACATACGACGGATTCGGCAGGTACGGGCTGGATATAGTGGCGGCCTTCGATAAAGACCCTAAAAAAATAGGTAAAAAGAAAAACGGCGTGGCAGTTGAAGATGTGTCTAAAATCAGCGGCATTAAGAAGCGAAAAGTCAATCTCGGCATCATTGCAGTACCGGCCGAGGAGGCACAGGCAGTGGCGGATGAACTAGTAAAGGCCGGGATAAAAGGGATTCTCAACTTCTCGCCGCGTCACATATCCGTGCCTAAGAGAGTCAAAGTGATAAGTATCGATATTGCGACGGATTTGGCCCGTCTGCCGTATTATATGACATAATAATAAAAGGCAATATAGACTGGTATAAAAATGGAAACTGTATTTATAAGTAAGCTCAAGCCGCTAATGGATGCAATAGCCGGACAGATGGAGCTATATGTACCGAAGAGGGTCGATGAGCATTTCGTATTCAGCAAATATGACCTCAAATCAAAGGCGGACGTTCAGATTAACGATATACGGGCGTGTACACCTGTAAAAGAGTTTTTATTTCCGATTCGTGAGGTGGCGGCGACTTACCCGGTGCCGGCTGAGCCCAAGGAGATCAGGCCCTTTGCGGTGTTCGGGCTGAAAGACTGTGATTTGAAGAGCATTGAGATACTGGACAAAGTCTTCGAGGAGGAGGACTTCAAGGACCCGCTGTATATTGCGAGGCGGGAAAAAATGTTTATCATCAGCTCGGATTGTACGGACGTAGGAGACAGCTGCTTCTGCTGTCTGTTCGAGGGGAAGGTTTACAGTGAAAGCGGATTCGACCTTAATATCTCCGAAGTGAAAGACGGTTTTATTGTGGACTGCGGCTCTGGTAAGGGACACAGCTTCATCGAGCAACACGATGAGCTTTTCGCGGACGTGCCGGCGAGCCTGCTTGCCGAGCGGGAAGAAAACAGAAAGAAACTGCAGCAGCAGTTGCAGGAGAAAAATGCCAAATACGACGATACAACAAATATTCGCGAGGCGGTGCTGGATTCAGAGGATTCGGAGGTTTATAACGAGCAGGCCCGGGGGTGCATCGAATGCCAGGCGTGTACGCGGGTGTGTCCGACGTGTCACTGTTTCTATCTCTATGATGCAAAGCAGGCTGATTACTTTGCCAAGCTCAAGATATGGGACAGTTGTATGCGGTACAGCTACGCGGCGGTGGCGGGCGGAGCCAATCCGAATAAGATACTGGGTGACCGTATGAAACACCGCCTGATGCATAAATTCGTGCATTTTCTCGACAGGTACGGTATTAATATGTGCGTTGGCTGCGGGCGATGTGTTGATGCAGATGCCGGCGGGATGGACTTGAGGGAAATACTAAAGAGAATTCGCGAAGAGAACAAGAACAAGTCAAAGGCTGCGATTTGAAAATGAATTATAACTTCTACCAACCAATAAACGGCGAGATTACGGAAGTGATTGTCGAGTCGCCGACGATTAAGAGCTTCGTTGTAAAAACGGAAGAGCCGTTCAAGTTCGAGACGGGCCAGTTCGTCGAGCTGACCCTTCCGGGCGAAGGCGAGGCGCCATTTACTCCTTCATCTTCTCCGAAGGAAACGGAACAGATGGAAATTACGATAATGGAAGCGGGCAGGGTAACCGCCCTGCTGCATCAGTGCCGCAAAGGCCAGGCGGTGGGGATTCGCGGGCCTTTCGGAAACGGTTATCCGATTGATGAGTTTGCGGGTAAGGAAGTGTATATAGTCGGCGGCGGCGTTGGGCTTGCTCCAATACGGTCACTGTTTCTGACGCTCGTGGAGAGAGTCAAAGACTTTAAGAAAATCGTCTGCCGCTACGGTGCAAAGAGCCCGGATGATTTTATCTATAAAAAAACCTTGTTCGGTCAGTGGCAAAATATTAACGGTGTCGAGATGAAGCTCACCGTCGACAGCGCCAACGGCGACTGGAAAGGCAACGTCGGCGTAGTTACAACGATTATGGAGCCCGGCGACGTCGATATCAAAAACGCGGTCGCGGTAGTGTGCGGGCCGCCCATTATGATGAAATACGCGACAATCAAGCTGCTGGATTTCGGCTTTGCCGCTAATCAGATCTATTTATCGATGGAAAAGAATATGAGCTGCGGCGTGGGTAAGTGTGGGCACTGTATGATAGGTAAATATTACGTGTGCAAGGACGGGCCTGTGTTTACGTACGACCAGATCAAAGGTTACAGCAAGATTTGGGATTAGAAGGCGCGGTCGGTTTATGGGTGCAAAACTAATAATAGATTTGGGCAGGTGTGACCTTCAGGAGAACTCGAACGTCCGGTGCTCTTATAATCAGCATCCCGAGAACAAGGGGATTGACGCGCTTCTGGAGATGATTCGTTTTTCTTTGATTTGCCGCAGATGTGAGTCAGCGCCGTGCATCAAGGCCTGTCCGAACGATGCGCTGGAGAAATTGCCGAGCAAGTACAACGACGCCGGTACGCTGAAAAGGTATAACATGCGATGCACGGGGTGCGGAACGTGCGCGATAGCATGTCCGTTCGGGACAATTTACACCGACCTGATACCGTATCCGAGCAGCGTGTGTGATTTGTGTAAGGACAGGCTGGAATCGAACGGCAAGCCTTTGTGCGTCAATACGTGCAGCGACGGCAGCATCGACTATCGTAATGTGCAGGACGGCGAGAAGGATATCATCGACGTTTTCGACGGTATATCAGTCAAAGTTGCAGGCGGTACTCTATGGGAGCCGTTCTTAGGTGAAAAGCAAGAAAAGGTTTGAGCAATGACAAAAGGATTGCAGGAGCTTTTTTGGATACTGATATTCCCGGGCTTCGTATTTACGGTTGCGCTGGGGCTGGTGGTTTCGTGGGTAGTAAGAAAGGTATCGGCCCGGGTGCAGTGGCGAAAAGGACCGCCGCTGATGCAGCCTTTGTGGGACGTAATCAAGCTGACGGGCAAAGAAGTGCTCATCCCGGAGCAGGCGAACAGAATGGTCTTTATCGGTGCTCCGATGGTGGGTATGGCGGGCGTGCTGTTGCTGTCGACTATGCTGTGGCGAATCACGATTTCGCATTCGGCGTTTGTGGGTGATATTATCGTAGCGATTTATCTGATGGTGCTCCCGTCACTGGCCCTTATCCTCGGCAGCAGCGCCAGCGCCAGTCCGCACGCGGCGCTGGGGGCCAGCAGAGAAATGAAGCTGGTGATGGGCTATGAGCTGCCGCTGGTTCTGGCGCTTATCGTGGTTATCATAAGAAACCAGGGGGCCCTGAGTCTTGCCGCGATAAGTCAGGGGGCAGCGGTCTGGAGTGTTTCGAATATACTGGCGTTTTTAGTTGCTCTTCTGTGTGTTCAGGCGAAGCTCGGTTTTGTGCCCTTCGATATAGCAGAATCCGAAACTGAAATCGCCAGCGGAATGTTAATTGAATATTCAGGTGTGCTGCTTGCTATCTGGAAGATTATGCAGGCGATGATGTTAGTAGCACTGCCGCTGTTTCTGGTGATGGTGTTTCTGGGCGGATTCGGGACGAGCGGCTGGGCTTTGGCAGGTGGAATCGGTAAGTACCTGCTCGTTGTTGTGCTGGCGGTCTTAATTAAGAATACGAATCCGCGAGTACGAATCGACCAGGCGATGAAGTTTTTCTGGGTTTTCTGCGGACTGGCCCTGGCGGCGGCGGTGGTTCTTGCGATGGTCGGTAACGCTTACGGGATTGGCTGGCTGTAAGGTGTGGTTATGAGCTGGAAGATAAAAGCGCTGAAAAAATCGACATGGGTTTTTCATGTTAATACCGGTGCGTGCAACAACTGCGATATCGAGATTGTCGATTTGCTAACGCCCAGGTTCGACGTCGAAAGGTTCGGCATCAAACTGGTTGGTTCACCTCGTCATGCGGACGCTCTTCTGGTTACGGGCGCGGTAACAGCCCAAGCTGCGCCGCGGCTGAGAGAGGTGTACATGCAGACGCCAAAGCCGTGCGTGGTCTTTGCGATAGGGGCCTGCGCATGCGGGACGGGAATTTTTCAAAAGGGATACCATATCGTCGGTCCGGTTGACAAGATAATCAGGGAAATAGACCCCAATGCAATTATAGCTTATGTTCCGGGTTGCCCGCCAAAGCCCGAAGCGATGATTTCGGGAGTGGTTAAGGCATTGTCGATTTTATAAATGAATCAGCCACAGAGAAAAGAAAAATTTGTTATTAGCCACAGAGGACACAGAGAACACAGAGAAAATAAACTTAAAGACAAGGATTAACACTGATTGACACAGATTAAAAAAATGACAACAGGTGATTGGCAATGAAATTACAAGAACTTGATGACAATCTGCAGGCGGTGAAAGACAAGGTAATATCGGTAGAAAAGACCACGGACAAGAGAATATACCTGACGTGTGAGTCAGAAAACGCCCTGGGTATATGTAATTTTTTGTATAAGGATTTGGGCTGTCGATTTGTAATAGCGACGGGGATTGATTCTGATAATTACTTCGAGATTCTATATCACTTTGCATACGACGAGCTCGGCTGTGTGATAACAGTAAAGTCATTGATACGAGACAAAGATAATCCTGCCGTCGATTCGCTGGCGAATCTGCTGCCGGCGGCGTCGTGGATAGAGCGCGAAGTACATGATGAACTGGGAATCGAGTTTAAGGGACACCCTGATATGAGACGGCTGATTTTGGCGGACGATTGGCCTGATGGTGTGTACCCGTTGAGAAAAGAAAGAAAGAAATGAAAAAGAAAATCTGTAAACCTGTTCTGGCGGTCGGGCCTTTCCACCCTCTGCAGGAAGAGATGGAGTTTTTCCAGTTGACCGTGGACGGTGAGATTGTGACGGATATAGATGTGAGGATTTCATACAACCATCGTGGCATGGAGGGCATCGCAGAGACTCTGCAGTTCGACCAGGTACCATACTTGGTCTCGCGGATTTGCGGGATATGCTCGGCGTCGCATCCGCTGGCGTACGTGCAGGCGGTGGAGGAATTGTCGGGTATGACTGCGAAGGTGCCGGAACGGGCGCTGTATGTCAGGACGATTATCAATGAATTCGAACGCATTCACAGCCATTTGCTTTGGTTTGGCCTAGCGGGGCATTTCATCGGTTACGACACCGTCTTTATGTGGGCATGGAAATATCGTGAGCCGGTGCTGGATTTGCTGGAGATGATAACCGGCAACCGCAATAACTATGGCAACGTCAGGGTGGGAGGATGTCGTGAAGATATACCGGACGAGATTAAACCGAAGATACTGCAGGAGCTGGACAAATTAGAAAAAAAGACGGAGATGCTAACCAAGGCGGTGCTGGATGACCCGGTGCTGCACGTTCGCTTAAAGGGCGTCGGGATTCTTAAGAAAGAAGACGCGATTAGTTATGCTGTTACGGGCCCTACTGCGCGGGGCAGTGGTATCGGAATCGACGTTCGCAGGGACGACCCCTATGCAGCGTATAGTATGGTTGACTGGAAAATGATAGTGCAGGATGAGGGGGATGTCTTTGCCAAGGCGGTTGTTCGGCTGCTGGAGGTCCTTGAAGCAGTCAAGATAATTCGCCAGGCGGTAAAAAAACTGCCGGCTGGACCGATTGCGACAGAGGTAAAAGAGATTCCAGCGGGAGAAGGATGCGGACGTGCTGAAGCACCGCGTGGTGAGACATTCCATTATGTTCGCAGCGATGGAGGCAATCGGCCGGTCAGGCATAAAATGCGGGCACCGAGCTTTGTCAATGTACCATCGTTCAAAGCATCGTGCATCGGCCAGAGTATAGCGGATGTGACAATAACACTTGCGGCGGTGGACCCGTGTTATAGCTGTACGGAAAGAATCGCAGTTGTGGACGGCCAGAAAAAGATAGTGCATGATTATGAGACGCTGCTGCGACTGAGCAGGGAAAAGACAACGAGATTGAGAAAAGAGATGGGCGCAGACCAGATGAAGCTGGAGGACGAATAAGTTGGAGAATATACCGGCAATGCTGACACTGGTTGCAGGACCGCTGCTGGCGGGATTTGTTCTGCTGTTTGTGCCCAACAAGTTTCGGCAGATATCGAAAATTGCTGCAGTGGTTATTTCAGCGGTTGCCGTTTACATGGCCATCGGTATCGTGACGTCACAGCCTGAGGCCTACTCGGCGAGTATTCTGCAGATAGGTGCGTTTGAGCTTAGTCTTAAGCTGACAGTGACAAAACTGGGCTCGTATATCTTAGTGGCTGCGTGCGGGTTTGGATTTTTGATTACGCTTTATTCCTTAAAGGCAATAGGGCCTGAAGTCAGGCGGCAGAGCGAATACTACGGTTCGATTCTACTGACGATAGGCGGCTCTGCGGGGATACTACTGGCGGACCATCTTCTGGTCCTGCTTATCTGCTGGGAGATAGTTACAGCAGCCTTGTATATAATGATTGTCACGGGCGGCAGGAATTCGAACTTCGCAGGGACCAAGAGTTTCGCGATGATAGGCGCATCGGACGGTGCGCTGCTTTTGGGAATCACGATGTTGTGGCTGGTCTCGGGGACGTTCGTCATATCCGAGATAAACATTGCGGCAAATTCAGCGGTCTCTATAGCGGCATTTTTACTGCTTATGGTCGCGGCGATTACCAAGGCCGGAGCGATGCCGCTGCACACGTGGATACCAACCAGCGGCGAATATGCGCCGGTTCCGGTGATGGCCCTTCTGCCCGCTGCGATAGATAAACTGCTCGGGATTTATCTTCTTGTTGTCATCGTACGACAGCTTTTCGAGATTAGCGTATCACTGCGGTTGGTTCTGGCAATAATCGGCGCGGTGACGATTGTCGCGGCTGTGATGATTGCGATGGTCCAGCATAATCTTAAAAAACTACTCAGCTATCATGCGGTCAGCCAGGTCGGTTATATGATTCTTGGTATTGCCACAGGAACAACGGTCGGGCTGGTCGGCGGTATCTTCCATATGCTCAACAACGCCATATATAAGAGCTGCCTGTTCCTGTGCGGCGGAGCGGTGGAGAAAAGTGCGGGGACGACTGAACTGGAAGAACTGGGAGGGCTTGGCAAAAAGATGCCGATTACGTTTGCATGCTGCCTGATAGCGGCCCTGAGTATTTCGGGTGTGCCGCCGTTTAACGGATTCGTATCGAAATGGATGGTTTACCAGGGTGTAATTGAAATGCGTACGCAGGCCGGTACAGCAGCAACGTTGTGGCCTGTTTGGTTTACGTGCGCTATGTTCGGAAGCGCATTGACGCTGGCGTCGTTCGTCAAGGTGCTTCACTCGGTTTTTCTGTCCCGCCAGAGAGACGCTCTTACTGAGGTAAAGGAAACATCGTATATTCAGTGGATGCCGATGGTAGTTCTGGCGGCGCTGTGTGTTTTGTTAGGTGTTTTCTATAAGGATATTCTCGGCTGGTTCCTCTACCCTGCGCTTTCACTGGAATCTGAGCAGGTTACGCTGAGCGACTGGCAGTCGGGCCTTGCAACTATTCTGCTTATTGTCGGACTGGCGATAGGATTTGTTATCTGGCTGATAGGCAAAAAGGCCGTTAGAGTACGAGAGGTTCACACGTGGTATTGCGGCGAATCGATTGAAAATGAAAAGATGGTCATACCGGGAACACACTTTTACAAGACGGTCAGCCGAATGGGCGGTCTGAAACAGCTTTACTCAAAGCAGGAGAAAGGCTGGTTCGACCTTTACGACCAGGCAGGCAGGGTCGGTCTGACTATAACGGAACTATTACAGCGACTGCACAACGGAATACTGCCGAGATATTTAACCTGGGTCACTCTCGGATTATTATTGATTATTTATACTGTCTGTAAGAATATTTGGTGAGGTGAACATGTCACTACTGTTTTACCTTATGCTGCTCTTTATACTGATAGCCGCTTTAGTTGCGGTAGAAACGAAGAATCTGCTAAGTTCGGTGATATGTATAGGAGCGATAGGATTTGGAGCATCTTTGATGTTCCTGTTTCTGCGTGCGCCGGACATTGCCATAACTCAGATTGTTGTTGAAGTGTTAGGACTGATAATCCTTATCAGGGCCACCATAGCGCGAGATTTAACCTTTATCGCCGGCGATAGGGAGTTCTTTGGAACTGTGGTTTCGGTGGTGATTGTGTTTGTAATCTTTCTGGCAGGTATCGAAGTTCTCAAGACCCTTCCCGAATTCGGAGTGGCTGTATTTGCCCAGACGACTGACGCAGCGTCGCAAACGTATCTCGAAGAGGGTCTGGCCAAGACGGGGGCGGCTAATATTGTAAGCTCTGTCATACTGGATTTTCGGGCATACGATACGCTCGGTGAAGCCACGGTGCTGTTCACCTCTATTATCGGGGCGACTGTGATACTCCGAAAGAAGGCGCGAAAGAAGGTGGAGGAAGCAGATATATGAACGGGATGACCATTATAGTCAAGACGATAAGCAGCTGGGTCAAGGTCCTGATTTTCCTTTTCGGCATTTATATCGTATTGTTCGGACACCTGACGCCCGGAGGCGGATTTGCCGGCGGGGTCATTCTGGCTTCTTCATACGTGCTTTTGATGCTCGCATTCGGAAGAAAGTTCGCGGAAAAGAATTTGTCGCTGGGAATTGCCTCGAAGTTTGATTGCGCCGGGGCACTATTGTTTATAGCTGTAGCACTTATAGGATTGTTTTTTGGAGCAGCGTCGTTTTTCTACAACTACCTGCAGCAGCAAGTCGAAGCCGGACATGAAACGGCGTTACGACTGGTCAGCGCAGGGACCATACCGCTGTCGAATATTGCAATAGGAATCAAGGTCGGCGCTTCTCTGTTTCTTGTGATTCTTACTCTTTCGATATTCAGGCCTGAATCTTCGGCAGGCAAAAAGGAGTAAAACTTATGCCTTACGCACTGTGTTTTCTGCTATTCGTGATTGGGCTGTATTGTGCGGTCGTGAAAAAGAATATGGTCAAAATCGTCGTCGGCATACTGGTGATGGAATACGCGGTCAATTTGTTTCTGATTATGTTAGGCTATCGCTGGGACGGAATTGCACCCATTATTGATAAGTCATATTTAACCAAAGGCGGCGGTATTGCGGAGGCTTTTGTGTCACATGCCGTTGACCCCCTGCCTCAGGCGCTGGTGCTGACGGCGATAGTTATCAGCCTGGGTTCGCTGGCGTTGATGATTTCGATATGCATAAGAACTTACGAGAAGTACGGCACCTTCGATATCACGGAGATTAGGAGACTGAAAGGATGACGGTACCTCTGCCTGTTTTTGTGGTGCTGCCTCTGGCGGCGGCTTTTATGCTGCCGCTGTTCGGCAAGAAGGGCAAATCGGCGGCGACGCTGCTGGCGAATCTGGTGACGATTGGGCTGGTGGTAATGGCGGTCAGTACAATCGGGCAGTGGCGCACTTACGAAGTTGGCAGATGGTCGATTCCGTTAGGCATCAACCTTGTGCTCGACGGACTGAGCTGCCTATTGCTTCTGGCAATCAGTGTAGTTAGCGCAGCGGCTATGCTGTTCAGCACACGGTATATGGAACAATATACCGCCAAATCGAAATACCTGTGCCTGTTTATGCTGATGGTGACAGGTATGAACGGCGTTGTGCTTTCAGGAGATATTTTTAATCTGTTTGTGTTTCTGGAGATTGCTTCGATTGCATCTTATGCTCTGGTTGGATTCGGTTGTGAACATGAGGAGCTCGAAGCGTCGTTCAAATATATGGTTTTGGGAAGCATCGCATCGATGTTCGTGCTGTTTGGTGTGGCGCTTGTTTACGGCAACACGGGCACACTGAATATGGCGTATATTTCGCGGACGATTGGCGTAAGAGGGATGAATTTGGGTCTTACATTCGCAATGTGTTTGTTTATCGCGGGTTTCGGCTTAAAGGCCGCTCTGGTGCCCTTCCATGCATGGCTGCCCGATGCCCATCCTTCGGCGCCGGCGCCGATTTCAGCAATGCTTTCTGGAGTGCTGATAAAAGCGCTGGGTGTTTATGCACTGACCCGGGTACTTTTCAACATATTCGGTGTCTCTGTCGCCGTAGGATGGATAATTATCACGCTTGCGGTTTTGAGCATGGTATGCGGCGCCCTGCTGGCATTGGGACAGTGGGATTTCAAACGACTGCTGGCATATTCGAGTATCAGTCAGGTAGGATACGTAGTGCTGGGGCTTGGTTTGGGGGCACTTATAATCGCCAAAGGTGGTAATCCCGCGGTAGCGTCACTGGCAATACTGGGCGGGCTGCTGCATCTGCTTAATCACGCCGTTTACAAATCACTGTTGTTTTTAAACAGCGGCTCTGTGGAAATGGCGACGGGGACAAGACAATTGAAAGAAATGGGCGGACTTGCAGAAAAGATGCCGTACACGCGAGCGACGTGCGCAATCGCATCGGCTTCGATAGCAGGCATTCCGCCTTTGGCGGGTTTTTGGAGCAAGCTGCTAATAGTTATTGCGGCGATTCAGGCTGAATACTACTGGATTGCAGCGATAGTTGTGGGCGTTAGCGTCTGCACGTTAATTATGTATTTGAAGGTTCACAGATATGCGTTCCTTGGCGAGCTGCCGGAAAGTCTAAAAGACGTGAAGGAAAACAAAGGCTCTATGCTATTGGCGATGAGCCTGCTGGCGGTTCTGTGCGTTTTGATGGGGCTGCTGGTCATTGTGGAACCACTTAGGGCAAACGTGCTCGAACCGGCGGTGAAGGTGGTGATGGACGGGCTGGATTATTCGGCGAATATAATTGCGCAAAAATAACAACGCGAAAAGCTTAAATGTGAGATATAGAATATGAGGCGAGCGATATATTTTGTTCTGGGTTTTATTTTGTGGATGCTGCTGACCTGGCCTGTGGTCGATGGGCAGGTTGACTGGCAGATTGTTATTGCCGGCATTGTAGCAGCGGGCGTAGTGTCGCTGCTGTTTCACGAAATCCTGCCGAAAGAGCATCATGTGTTTATTTCGCCGGTTCGTATTTTCTGGTTCCTTCTCTATATTCCGGTGTTTTTCTACTATATGATGGTAGCCAATTTTGATGTCGTGTACCGCGCGCTTCATCCTCAGATGCCCATAAATCCGGGTATAGTAAAAATTAAGACAAGGTTAAAAAGCGAGTCGGGTATTACGGCACTGGCTAACTCAATAACACTGACACCCGGCACTCTAACGGTGGATTTGACGGACGACGGGTATCTATACGTGCACTGGATTAACGTAAAGAGCGTGGATATTCAGCAGGCAACGGAGCATATCGCACGCAAGTTCGAGTGGTTTCTGGAAAAGATATTTGAATAGAAAGATAAACCTATGGATTACATGATAACGGCATTTTTTCTTGGGCTGTTTGCATGTTGTTTTATGTGTCTTTATCGCATCGGCCGAGGGCCGAGCGCCCCGGACCGTACGGTGGCCATCGACATACTCGGCATTGTGATAGTAGGATTCTGCGGCTTGCTGGGGCTTATAACCGGAAAAGATTTTTACCTGAATGTGGGGCTGGCCTGGGCGCTGCTGAGCTTTATCGGCACTATCGCCCTGGCGAAGTTCCTGGAAGGCAGGAGTTTCGATGATTGATATAGCAGGACAATTGCTCATCGCGGTCGGGATTTTGTTTGACATATTCGGCTGTGTCGGACTAGTTCGTTTTCCCGACGTTTATAACCGTCTACAGGCGTCAACCAAGTGTGTTACATTAGGCACGATTATGCTGCTGGCGGGTGTGGCTTTGATAAGTGGAAGCGGGCCGATAAGCGCAAAGGCAATCATATGTGCCGTATTCATCCTGATAACGGCCCCTACCGCTGCACACGCGATAGCGAAAGGCTCGTATGCTTCGGGAGTCAAGCTGTGGGAGCAAAGCGTGGTTGATAAATACGGTGAAGATAAGAAAGATTAGCGCTGGTTAGATTTTAGAGGACTTGAAAGTGCGTTGGCCCAAGCTTAGAGAATTGAAAGAGGCGGTAACGAGTGTTTTTTCACCGGCTTTTACTACGAAGTTTCCGGCGGAGCCTTGTAAGGTTCCGGAGAGCTACCGCGGCAAGCCTGAGTTCGACCTTGATAAGTGCATCGGATGCGGTGCGTGCGTGAATGTCTGCCCGACCCAGGCTTTAACGATGGTAGATGAGCTTGACGGCGAGTGTCCTGTGCGAAAGATTACGCTGCGATATGATACGTGCATATTCTGCGGCAACTGCAGTGAGATATGTACGACCACCGACGGAATTAATCTTTCCAACGAGTGGGACCTGGCGGGGCTGGACAGGGAGGCAATGAAAGAGACACACGAGTTCGAGATTCAGATGTGTGAGAAATGCGGCGCATTTGTCGGGCCGAAGAAACACTTAATCTGGATATACGAAAAGCTTGGTCCTCTGGCTTACACCAACCCCTCACTGCTGATTGCCAAGAGCGGTCAACTGGAAACGGATTTAGAGAAAATCGAGTCAGCCGGTCGGAGTGCAGACAATCCGCCGCAAACAAGCGATTTTATGCGCATCCTGTGCCCCAAGTGCAAGTGTGAGCTGAATATTCAGCTTTAGGGTCTCTAATAAAACGAGATATAGCCACAGAGTTTTTTGGCCACAGAGGACACAGAGAAATTAGTTTTAAAACAGTGTAAATCTGTGTTAATCACAGAGAACACAGAGGTCACAAAGAACTAAAATTATAAACAGTGTAAATCCGTGTTAATCCGTGTCTAATAATTTTCATCTGTGTTAATTTGTGTCAATCTGTGGTTAAAATAATTAGTGTTGATTCGTGTTCATTCGTGGTTAATTAAATCCGTGTCTTTTTCATTATGTTAGATGTTCTTAACCAGATGTCATCGCTCGAAGAGCTTCGTCATATTCTTGGCCAATCAACGGACGCAAATACGGTCATAGTCTGCATCGGCAACACTCTCAAGGGTGACGACGGAGCGGCTATCGAACTGTATCAGAAGCTGGCGGGTAAAATAAAGGCCGAATTGTTCGACACCGGGACCGTACCGGAAAACTACATTCAACGAATCATTAAAACCAGGCCCCATACGATTGTGTTAATAGACGCCGTCGATTTCGGCGGTATGGCCGGTGAGATAAAGGTTTTTGAACCTGAAAAGATTCCTGAGATTGCAGCTTCAACACACGTTATGTCACTGCGGTTCTTTTCTGATATTCTCAAACGAGAAATCAACTGTGGGATTTTTCTCGCGGGCATTCAGCCGGAGCAGCTCGGACTCGGCAACGGTCTTTCAAAGCCGGTCACAGAAGCTGTTGCTCAATTATCTGAATTATTTATCGAAGTGTTCGGCCTGTCTTCCTGATTTAATTTGCCGCAAAGAGGCACAAAAATCACAAAAATTTCAGACACGAATTTACATGGTTCGCTGTAAATTTTTCTTTTTAACTCCGCGCATCCTATTTGTACTTATCACTTGTTTTTCTAGTAGAATATATAGCACCAGCAGTTAGAACTGATACAGTTATCCACTGTATTATCAAACGAGTAAAACTAATATCACCCGGGGGCGAAAAGAAAAATTCATATTTAATGGGGCCTTCTATTGTCTTTCCAGCCTGGTTCACCATTCTTGTAACCTCATAAGGTGGAAATAACCCCATCAGAACAAAAACGATTATGCCTATCCACAGCATTTTAGTCTGTTTCTTGTTCATTGTTTGTGCTCACATAGTTTCTTATTTTTTATACCTAATCTTCCTGACATTTATTACAGATTTCTCTTGGATCATCTTCAACTTTTGGACCTTGCCCGTGGAATCTTGCGTAATCGTCAAACTCAATCCCAAGGTTGCAGAACTTTGCCGCCCCGTAAATTTCCGGATAGATTGTCGTATGGTTGATGCCCATAGAGTTCAGACCCCGTAGAAAATCTTCACGGTTTCCCTCTTTATTAGATATCTTTATTTTAATCAATACTGGTTCATTATCATCTGCGAATTTGTCTTTCACAAGCTCCCTAACACATTCTCCTGTATTTGATATTGTAAAAAGCCCCCTCTGATTTATTAACCTTGGATATTCTGAACTCATCGGGTCAAAATAAAGAATACATTTTTCTTCGCATGTATGTGGGGCACATTTTTCTGGATAAAATCTGCATCTATATACATTTTCACAATTACGGCAGACCTTTTTGAAGTTAAAGCCCCATATGACCCTTTTTTGTTTCTTGAAATCTCCCATTAACTTTTTATTTAACAACCTGTTTATAAATTTCTCTTTGGTTGCCTTATACTCACATTTTTCGAACTCCTTATTCACCTCATTTATACATTTCTTGAATTTGCCAACTATCTTCTTTTCTTGAGTACTGGTTAATGCCTTAGTAATTTTAGTATCTACCCAATCTATGTCTTCCAGACTGTTTCCCTCCTCGAAAGCAAAAAAAGCTGCTACAAAAGGCGAATAGCACCAGTCGAGCATGGGCGTTGCCATTCCATAATGTTGTCCCAATGCCCACCAGAATTTTTCTCTGCCTTTTCCCTTTCGTGTAAATTCCAGAAATTCTCTCATCTTAATTCCGAACTCGTCTAACTTGTTTCTGCATGCGTAAGTAAAAGAATTTGTATGCCTTTCAAGGATATACTGTCTGCATTTTTTAGGATCGCTGCATTTTTCGAGATTTTCATTTTTTCCACAATGCTCTTTACAGTACTTTTTGAATTCTCGGTCGAAGTAAGAAATCAAATCCCAGTTTTCACATCTATGTCCCCGCCAGACATAATCATTAAGATAATATTTTTTTCTTTCTTTAGCTTCCTTTTCCGATTTGGAAACAAATTCTTCAGAAATAAGTTGACAAAACCCCTTCCACTTTTCAGCTTTAAATATCTTAACTCCATCTTCAATTTTACTAACAGTTGTGTATTCTCTCCGAATATCTTTGCACATAATTTCTTCCCCTTAGGTAATTTCCCTTACCAATCCCCTCGTTTATCTCATTATGTTAAGCATATATCGACCTAAGGAAAAGCCCCTCAATAGCTTTCCTATAAATTTCTTCGTTTGCCATTTATTCTACCTCTCGCTTCTTTCAGACAATTGCATTTCTTTCTGAAGTTTTGGTTGCTCTGTTACTTTCTTGTCTTTGTATCGTTTTATTATTCCAGATATGTAGCCGCTCACAGCACTTATAGAAATAATGATAAACATCAACACGATTACCGGTAATGCTTCCATAGCCCTCTTTTCCCAAAAGCCAGGACCCGCATCAGCTATACCATAGGCTTTGTCAGGATCAAACTGAAAAGACTTAAACAACAATTCACGATAATCTTTTGATTGATCCCAGTCAGATCTCAAATCATAAAAAATCAACTGAACTAGTGCATATTTACCAAAGTACCCGATTGTTTGTGCCTTAACATCGCCGAGGTTGGACACACCCATTTCAGCTTCAAGCACATAGGAATGATTATGCTTATCTATAGATGCTCTGACATACGTAGGGCCTGTGACTTGCCCACTTATATTCTTCGATAAATGCTTATCCGTATCAAAACTCGTAAAATCAAATCCTGTAATTGTTTCTGCTAAATACTCGAAGTCGTCTTCATCAGGTTGGTTACGCAGGCCTTCTTCAGAATACTTTATGGCCTGAATAAATACATAGGGATATTTTAGCCAGCGATCCGCATTAAGCTGAAACGCCACTTCATACTGTTTTAACATGCTTTGTTTCATTTGGCCAGATAATAGCACATGAAGTGATTGGTATAACACGTCATCTGGAACTTGTATCCATCCTCTCGGAATTGCAAAAGAATATCCATTTGCTTTGCTATGAAAGTATTTTGTTTCCTCTGGCAAACATCTTTCCGAAATTAGAATGATTGCGACCAATACTATCAGCTTAAAAGAGCCATTCATTTTCTTATTCATAACTTCACCACTTTTTGATAGAAGTAAAATTTTTCTTTTTCAACCCCCATCGAGTCTATTGACCACGCGACATACATATATATCGGCTGAAAAATGTAGCCGATAACTAAATAATTGTGTATAAATTCAGCTTATCACAACCGAAAAAATAGCAATATTAATCGTTTTTAGCCCTATTTCGGAATTGTCATGAAACGGCAGGATAGATACCAATGACAATCCTGCTATCCTGTCTATATAAATCAGTGTTACTTGTCCTTAGCTTGTCGAATGGATCTGCCTGCCTCGGCGTAGTCCCGATTTTTTCTATCGGGACGAAGACGGGTGTTAATCCGTGTCAATCAGTGTCTAAAAATTTTGTGCCTTTTGTGGCTAAAAACAGCATTTTTTCCTTGACTTTCTGTTCATAATATGGTATAATACCGCCTAATGTTATATAGTAATATAACATTAGGAATTACGAATATCGAATTCCGAACGTCGAACTCCGAATATTGAAAAAACAGCTTAAAAATCATCAAAACACCAACATTTTCCTCAAAAACAATGAATTTTGTGACTAAAAACAGTGTGAATCATTGAAAAACTGCACATGAAAATGAATCTTGTTAATCCTGTTATCCTGTCTAAAGAAATTATCCTGTCAAAAAACAATAAAATCCGTGTTTATTCGTGTTCATTCGTGGTTAATCTCTGCAAAAGTGGAATATACCAGGTGTCCAATTGATATGCTTATTTTAAAAAACGAACCCAATTTCCCCCGTTTTTCGGCCAAAAACAACGATTTAACCAAAAAACGAACCCAAAACGAACCCAATCAAACCCAAACTTATACCGTCTGGGCAATCTGGGCAACATCGCAGTACTCGGTACGCACAACGCAGTACGAGTGTCCGGCATCCAGCGCAATACTTGACAAATCAAGCCCAAAATGGTACACTGATTTCAACATCTACAGGGGGTTGATGGAAGTTGTGATGATGCCTCAGGAGGGTATTTGTCGTGCGAGGGGAACGAAAAATTTTAGCGATTTGCATCGTATTTGCAGTCGGTGGTCTGTTGTCAATAATGCCGTCAGGGTGCTCGGTACATCCTGCCGGTTTTGCTGCGACAAATCTAATGACAAAGTCCGCGGACTGGCCCTACTCTGTAGAAGTAATAGAACGGCCCGACGGCACAAAAGATTACTATTGGGAGATAGAAAGTCATATCGAACAGAGCGAACGTACCTCAATCAAATATCATCAGATGAACAAACAATATAAGTTTGCTGTCGTCGAAGGTTCCTTCGGACAGGACGGCCGAAAGTATCCCGTTGTTGTCGATACAGGGGCGTCACAGCCTGTCCTGGTCAAGAATGTTCACGTGCGACAGAACAACCTGCGGGTACAAACATTAAAGACAACCGGACCCGACGGCAGGAAAATCGGACTGTGCTATTTGCCGGAACTCGACCTTGCCTCAATCAGGCTGA
>Ga0315549_1001622_pt1 | contig 22959 bp, 26 predicted proteins | sample SalMarSW160200MG_FD_203101 | JGI IMG/M metagenome (GOLD analysis project Ga0315549, IMG submission 203101) | Salt marsh sediment microbial communities from the Plum Island Ecosystem LTER, Massachusetts, United States - Salt Marsh Sediment SW1601-200 ... | reverse complement strand
GGTATTTACATCAGGAAATTTTGTATTATCCGGATTACCCCTGGCTTCATCAGGTAATCCCTTTGCCCCTAAAGCATACCCCTGGATATTGAGATGTGAGTAATCCACCGGATAATCCTTGTCCGCGCCTGCTGTGATTTCACCGAATTTGCCCGGATAAATCACTTCCCGGCTCCTAAAGGTCGCTTTAAACACTTCACAATTACCCCTGCATCCATCAATACAACGGGAACAAATACCCGAACCCGGAACTACATTTTTAGAACGGTTAAACGTCCCGGTTGCATCATTTGCATTTGGTCTTAGCAAATTCATTTCTTTTCCTCCTTCTCTGGTTATACTTGTGATTTACAATCTCTTCACCTGTGCTATCTTCTTCATATATTTTGGTTAAGGCTTCTATTTGTTCTTTATAAGGTATATTTAGCATACTAAAAATCATTTCTATTTATATTTGACAGGCATGAGGACAAAATAAAAAGCGTCCTCCGTCCCCACTTAGGAACGATAGAACGCCAATGTTCTTATTTTTAAGCACAAACTCTGTGCTTTTTAATTTTGAAAAAAGTGTAACAAATAATCCGTATTTGTCAAGTAAATTTCATAGGGTTTATTTTTTAGAACTGATTGCAGTTATCAATTAAAGAATTGTGTTTGTCGTGTAATCAAATCTTAAATAATCTTTAAATTCTCCAAAAATTGGTTCGAAACTTCACTACCTGGGGGCGCCAGGTTCATATTCATTTATCCTCATATTGAAAGACTTCTTTTAAGGGTACTTTAAATACTCTGGCAAACCTGAAAGCGAGATCAAGTGAAGGTACATATTTACTTTATTTGATAGCTAATAAGTGAATAGAATTCAATTTAAGTACTCTAATATATTAGATTTTTATTCCACGTGATACTTAGCAAGATCTCTATAATAGTTTTCGTGACTTCCAATCATTATAAGATTTAAAACATCATTTTCAAATTCATAAGCCAATAAAAAAAGCTGTTTATCGATGTGGAATTTATATACTTTGACATTTCTAAGGATTCCTTTTTTCCCCTGGCCGATCCCTGAATTTACAATTATTCTTTTAATCTCTTTATCTAGTGCCTTGATCTGATTCCTATGGATTCTTTTCTTTTGTTTTTCAAAAAGCGGTGATTGGAAGACTTTAATTTCTAATCACCTTCTCCAAAAATATACGGTGTTCCGAGTCCTTCTTTTAACTGCTGCCTTCCAAGTAAAATATCTTTGATTACTAAAAAGGATAAGTCCGGATTATCTTCTGCTATTTTACCTATAAAAGCCCAGTATTCAACTTGACCCGCCATGGACCTTCGTGTTACTTTTGCTGAGATCCTGGCTTCATCTGCAATTTCCTTTGATATTTTTATTGCTGTACTCATAATATAATATTATCTCCTTGTTAATAATTTGGTTGCATATTAACATATAATGCAACCTTTCACAACTTTAGCGCATATACTTAAGCGTTTGAATGCTCAGGATCATCAACTTTTAAAACAAACGAGTCTTTTGGAAGATCTGGCTAGAGCACAAAACAATAAATAGGATTTTTAAAAATTCTTTAATTCCTTTAATTGATTTTTATTTTTAGATTCTAATATTAGGATTGTTACCAATAACAGGTAACGAAAATACTTTAAAAAAGCTCTAATTACTCACCTGGTCTGGCAATAATTCTTTTCTTCCTAATTAAAACAATAATACCGATTACACTGGCAAGTAATAATATAGGGCATAAATATTGTGCAAGTATAAAGAAGAGCCATTCAACTGCCGCGCCTATTCTACCCGGATAGTAACCTTCTCCCGGCACAGGTTGTATAGCGCTTAAAGCCATAACAACCGCTGAAGATCCTGTAAGAATAAATAACGCTTTTGATATTCTTTTAATATGAGCTTTTACAGCTAATACGATAAGTATTATTCCGAGGATAAATATTAAAAATATCAAAGGAATAGCAATAAAATTCCACAGCGATTCATTGAAAGCCTGACCTTGAAGGCTTTGCATGCTTATTACAATAATTATTGGAATAAATGCTGCAACTATTATCCAGAAAATTATAAGGATTGAGGTCTGAACTTTATTATTCTTATCTTCCATTTGCTGTCTCCTTCATTTCCATTTATTGTAAGCTATAGACGCTATTTGAATAGATAAGATTTGATCATTATTCCTTATATTTTTCCAACTCCTTTAAACTATTATCGATTATTTTAAATTTTCTTAGATAAATTGTCTGATGTGAAATAAAGGCGATAATGTATGAGAATACTATTACGACAAGGGATAATATAAGAAAAAAAATTGGATAATCATAAAGATTAATATTTCTAATAAATTTTGTTCCCAGCGGAATAAAAGTGATAATCACCGGAGGAATTAAAAACATTAATATTTTAATGGATCGATTAACCAGTTTTTTATGCATAAGTATCCTTTGTTTAATATCCACTATGCTTTTCGAAAACAATTGAATACTGTTTAAATTTTTAATAGTAAAGATACCGGTTATTATGCAGCAGATTAAAAAAAGTGTTATAAATATTCCTGAAAATAAGAATCTCCAGTCATCCATAAATTTATATGTAGCAATAAGCATAAAGAATAAAAAAATCGTTATTTCTATCATACTGAAATATTCCCATCTCAGCATATTATCAATAACTCCATTCGACCTGTGCTTTAATGTATGTTTAAGCAGATTTTCATTTATGACCGTTATTTCTTCAAGTTTGCTATTATACTTATCCCATGTATTTTTTAAATCTTCTTTTTCCATTGTTTCATATCCTCCATTTTTTTAATTTTCTCAAATCGATCTTTGAGTTTTAACTTAATCCGGCTGATCTTTGTTGCCACATTAGTTTCTGAAATACCAATAATGTCTGCTATTGAGCTGTAGGGCTGATCGTCAAGATATAACAAGATAATTGCCTTATCTAAATCATCTAATTGATAAATAAACTTGTACATTTCAATAATATTTTCCTTCATTTCAAGATCATTTTTTAATTCCGGAATTTGATAATCATCCGGTAAAAGTTCTTTGCATTCTATTCTCCTCTTAACTTTTCTGAAATTTGAAATAGCTGTATTCAGGGCTATTCTATAAATCCATGTACTTAATTTTGATTTATGATTGAACTTTGGATACGCTTTCCATAGCTGTATTAGAATTTCCTGTTTTAGATCAAGTCGGTCGTCAATGTTGTTGGTGTACCCAAAACATACTTTGTTTATTATTGTCTGATTTTCATTAATCATTCTTATAAACTTGTTCTGGTCTTCTTTCATAGTTTTTATTCTTTATAAAGGTTAGTCGTTTTAAAACATAAAAAATCACAAATATATTAAAATTTTTTTATTGTATTCTTTTTAAGATTAGAATAATAAAGTTACCGTTGCCTAATATATGTTTTATTTTAAATAACATCTATATATTATCAAACTACATTTAGATAGGCATTGAAGCTAAATTTAAATGGATTACAAGTTAAAGAATCTAAATAAATTTTTATTCTCTGTTGACACGAACATGTGTTCGATATAATATAGTAGTCACCATTATGCAAATTCGACAGAAAGGAATAACATGGGAGAAATAGAAATCATTAATCTAGAGCCACAACTTGTAATCGGCATCAGGAAAAAGGGCTATTATAAAGACATAGCAGAATTGCTGCCAAAACTTTATGAATATGCCTCAAAGAAAGGGGCTGAATTTTCGGGAATGCCCTCTTTTATCTGCCATGAATCTATGGAAGAAATGGAAGAAGCAAATAAGACCGGCAATGCCGATATTGAAGTTGTTGCTCCAATTAAAAATAGAATAGAAGAAAATGATGAGACGCACTGCTATACCCTGCCTGGTGGGAAAATGGTAAAAGCAATCCATAAAGGTCCTTATGAAGCCTGTGAAGCAACTTATAATGAACTCTTTGAGTGGATAAAGAAAAACAATAAAAATATTATTGGACCAATAAGAGAATCTTATTTAAACGATCCAGGAGAAGTGGGACCGGAAGAAACATTAACAGAGATCTACGTACCAATTGATTAGCCTACAATACTCAATTCCTTGAATCATTTATAGAATTATCGCAATCCATTAGAGGCTTTTAAATATAAAAGATTTTACTGTATGTATAGCAGCTCCCCAATAGAATGAGCCAAATCCTCTAATTATATTTCCAAACTTCTCCAAATGGATTTGTTTAGCAATACGCTGACCAATATGTCTAGAAAATCACAATATTCATAAAACTATTCAAATAAATATTAATACTTGTATTATTTATCTATAGAGTATATTATAATACTAATTATTATTACTGAAATCTAACTTAGAGGACAGTTTATGAATATTTTCGGACAGATTGGCTTAAATTGTTTTTCTCTGATTATATGCACGGTAATGTATATAACCAATCTAAAATTAACCGAAAAACATATGCTTCAAAACCGACTTTTCCGCTGGCTGATTCTGGCTACAATGACATTGCTGGCTCTCGAAATCGGAACTCTGCTCGTTGATGGGCAGCCGGGTGAACTTTTTTATATATTAAATAAAACTACAAATACAATATTTTTCATCTTTGGTCCCATACCTGCCTCAATATGGGCTCTGTATACAAGTTATCAGTTATTACATGATTTACATCGTTTGAGGACTGAAATAATACTGCTGCTTTTCCCAATTTCTATTAATACAATAATGTCACTGCTCAGTCCTTTTATGGGTTTATTTTTCAGAGTTGATAGCAGTAATATCTATCAGCGCGGACCTTATTTTATGGTAATGGTATTTGCATCATTCTTACCACTTTTTTATTCGACTATTCTATATATCGTCTTTCGGAAAAGAATTCCAAGAAAATTTTTTATTCCTATGCTGCTTTTCATAATACCTCCCGTAATAGGTGCAATCATGCAAACTTTATTTTATGGCATCGCCATATTATGGACCAGCGTCACAATATCAATATTCATCGTACACAATTATGTTCAGAATGAGAGACTTAATTTAGATCATTTGACAGGAGTGTTTAATCGGAGGCAGATAGATAATTACCTCAATGATCGTATACAATCCGCTAAAAAGGGTAAAAGCTTCTCATGCATTATTTTGGATGTTGACAATTTCAAATCCATAAACGATAAGTATGGACACCTTACAGGAGATAAGGCACTGGTTGATATAGCGCAAATATTAAAAGCATGCATGAGGGATGAAGATTTTTTAGCCAGATATGGCGGTGATGAATTCATTATCGTGCTTGATATCAATGATGAAAAGATAATAAAACATACTATCGACAGAATCAGAGGTAAAGTTGCGGAATACAATCAAAAAAGTTCTAATCCATTTGTACTTAGTTTCAGTGCAGGGTATAAGGTTTATGATTCAAGGTCAGGATTGTCCAGAGAGGAATTCATTGCTAAAACAGATTCATTGATGTATCGGGATAAAGAAATCAAAAATATGGTCAAAGAGCACTTGCCGACATAGAAGTTGCCTGGTTCAGACTTAAAATATTTTTAGTTTTACTGGATCTTTAGCTCAGAAGTACAATTTAGACAACGGGTAGCTTTTATATTAATTGATGTAAAGCAGAAAGGACAATCTTTAGTTGACGGTTTAACTTCCTTTTTCTTTATTAACCTGTTAATAGCTCCGATAATAAAGAAAAGCACAATAGCAATTATCAGAAAGTTTATAATTGTATTTATAAACACTCCATAATTTAACGTGACTGCTCCTGCTTCTTTGGCTGCAGTTAGTGATAAGTATGGTCCGGAAGTAGCGGCTTCTTTAAGTACAAAAAAGGTTGGAAAAATCTACCTTTCCCAGGAGAAACCCTATTGGTGACATTAAGATATCATTTACCAGTGAATTTATAATAGTCCCAAAAGCTATACCGATAATTACGCCTACTGCCATACTGACGGCATTGCCCCGCATTATAAACTCTTTGAAATCTTTTAGCATTTAAGTCAACCTTTTTTAATTAATATTTTGTATTCTAATTATAATACCTTAAGAAAAATTACGAAAATTACTAAAACTTATATCATGCATGTCCATTATCTTCCCTTGTCATCAAAACATGTTCTATCCCTGCCTCTATAAAAGTTTTACCTTCTGTTTTAAATCCCAACCGTTCATAAAACTTTATGTTGCTGACCTGTGCATTAAGTTTATATTTAAATATCCCCATATCATTACCGGCTTTTATCATAAAATTTACAAGCTTCGAACCAATTTTACGTGATCTCCATGCCCTCCTTACGGCTATCCGTTCGAGTTTTAACCAGCCCCCGGTTATATACATCCTTCCTGTGGCAACTGGTTCCCTGTCCTGCATGCCAAGTACATGAATCCTGCTCGACTCATTTTCATCGGTTTCTATATAATATGGGACATTTTGTTCTTCACAAAATACACTAAATCTGACATTGTAAGCAGCAATAAGTTCCTCAGAGGAGGATATAATTTTAAAAGTAATATCTGAATTCTTTTTCATATCTTTATCAGCCGCTGGCCAACATGGATTCTTTGATTACTTCTGCAAATAAATCCTTATTTGCAGATGAAATCTTTCGCTTTTTTAAATAAGAGAATCTGAATGGTGAATATTCCTCTATTTTCGTTAAAAATGATTTACTATAAAATTTATCATTGAGACCAATCGATTCAACAAGTAGTTTCCTGGTACTTTTTTCTATAAGGCTCTTCAGACAGTCCAGATTGCTCCCTTTAAAACAATTGATCAGATCCATTATCTTAATACCAAAATTGAAAGTGCGGCTGACATACTTGTCCAGCAATGAATGTATAGAAGCCTGTGAAAAAGGAGTCAGGAGCCCTGCCCCGGAATCCTTATCCGTATCCTGTATATCATCGGCCATTTGAAGATATGCGCCGAAACCAAATAAAAATCTCTCCTGAGATTTCGTCAGGGAACCGGAAACAAGGTAACCATCTGCAAGAACCGAAGCCCCTCCTTTCTCGATACATATTTTTAAAATATCTATTTCTGAAAGTGAATTTGAATTATCAAGCAAACGTATGCTATTTGTTTGACCGCGGTGAATAGCCAGTAAGCTTTCATAAACCTTCGGATAACGTTTTCGATCATACTCTTCCTCTATCATTCCTATCAGGTCGAAAATATTTTTCTCATTATTATTTTTAGGAATAATCCTCTTTCCTTTTATTCTCTGCTGAAAACGTTTACAAAAAGTGATCTTGCTTTCCGAAGTGGTATCAGGATTATCAAGATAATTATCGGTGTAGGGATAAAGCATGCTGTATGCAAAAATAGAAGAAGTTAATTTTACAGGCATACCCATCATCGATTGTATGCTGTTTATTATCCAGACATTACGGCTGGCCTGAAGAATATCCTCCATGTCAAGATTGGGGTCAAAGCGCTGGCCGGTTTCTATAAATTTTTTTGTTGCCTCTCTATAACTGTCTGAGAATATGATATTTAAATGATTATCTTCAAAACCAAATGTTGATTTGAAGAAAGTTCTTATTTCAGGAAAAATAGATTTAGCAGGACCTGAATTATTCACATCCTGTTTTAACTTTTTGTCTTTATTCTTTTTTATTTTTTTAAAGAATTTTTCTAATCGAGCCTCACAGGATAATTTATCCTTATGAGAATATACAGGATCCAGATATGGAAATTCAGTGCTGCACCCCATCCAGACTTTAGTAAATTCTTCAATGTATTTTTTTGTTTGCATATAAAACACCGTAGGCTTCTTATTATAACCAAAAATATATATAGAATAAATTTATTTTATAATTAATTCAGCTATAGCTATATTGAGAATCGATTATATTTACAATGACAAAGTCCTTTTACACTTAAGAAAATATTTAGACATCTGGAAATTAGATATGCCACTTCGCGGAAGCCGACTTTCTCAGCGGTTTCTTCCCCATGATATATCATTTAGTATTTAATAAAATGATTATCTTCAATTCCGAAGGTAAGTGTTCTTTCGGTACCATCTGGAAATTCTCCGTTTATTAAAATAACATAACCATTTTTCTAAAGAATAGTCTGATAATATGTATTTCTGATACCTTCCAGTAAAAGCAGAGGCGAGTCAAGCTCAAAGGAAAGAACAGCTTCTCTATAGATTCCATTTATTTCTTCAAAAACAGATTCATTTATAGTATTGTCTGTCCCCGCCAGTATTTCCTGGTAGGACCTTATGAGGTCTGTTGTCACGTAATCGGGGTATTCCGAAAATAATTTATCATAACTGTCCAGGACCTCGGGATACATAGTATTATTTTCATAACTATAAGTCAGAGTATTGTCCTGCCCGATTATGTAAGATTTGAGGTATCTCATATAAAGATCTCCTACAGATCTTTTTCTTATAGTCTCATCAGGATAGTTTAGCAAAAATTCTTCACTGTTTATCAATCTTAAAGCCAGCTCGTCCCAGGATATGGTTAGTGCCGCATCCCTGGAAAATACTTTATTTGATTCCAGAGCCATAACGTTGATGTAATCAAAGTACATTGGGCTTAGATATTCCGAATACTTCTTAATAAATTCATAATCAATATATGGATAAAATGATCCTTCAAGGGCCACGAGTTTAAATCCTCCCTGGAAAATTTCTGTCATCAACTCTTTAAGCTGTATGTCATCAATATCTATAAGATCTTCTGACCCGATGTCCCGGTGAAAGATGGCGTTAAGTTTATTTTGCCAGTCATCTTCAGATAATAGATCCGTGTAATATTGTATGTCTTCCTCCTGTACCATTTCTAATTTTTCAAGTAAAATGTCGAAACCTTCAGATGAAATTTCTGCCATATTCTCATCAATAAAAGAAATAAGCTGATATGATCTCGTCCCCTGATCCAGCAGTTCATTAAATGCGTTAATGATATCTTCATCACCAGTACCGGTTTCACCGTCTGGTTCTTCCTCCGTACCTGGCTCATCTCCCGGTTCTTCCTCACCTGGTTCTTCCTCTATACCGGCTTCATTATTATCAACTTCCTGTTCTGGCTTACAGCCCGAAAAAATTAATATAACGAGCATCGTCAGAATCAGTATGCTTGCAATTATTATTTTCAGTCCGGTAGATTTAATATTCATTTTTTATATGTCACCTACTGCTATAATTTTTTAAATCGTATTATATATTATTTTTCTTTATTAATGTAAGTTTACCTGAAGTATTAGTTGAAATAAAAGCATCTCCATTATTGAATAGATCACGCCCTGTTACCAAAATTATAGAAATACTCCATATTACGAGAATAACAATCGGAACTTTTAGTTTATTTATTTTTCTGTTTTTATTCATTTTTTCAGGTTGATAACACAATATTTGACATAATTTTAATCTATTCATTCTTATTTTAAAATATTATCGAACAGCTAATTATAAAACTCAACATCAAAGCAACCACAAATACAACAATAAATACAAAAATTTGCAACCGGGTTATCAGATGGATGTTGACTGCTGCAGTTTTCTGATATAAGTATTGACATCATTTTATCTATTATGTTAGTATAACGTCATACGATATAACGATTAGCGTTATATCGTTAATCGTAATAGAAATATCAGAAGGATTTATATGAATAAAATCAAAAAACTATCTCCTCTTACGGAAACTACATTTTACATTTTAATATCATTATTAGAACCACTTCACGGTTATGGGATCATGCAGGAAGTATTGAGTTTAAGCAAAGGCAGGATCCATCTTGGTCCGGGCACACTATATGGTGCGCTGGGTAACCTGGTGAAAGCTGGCTTGATCGTACCCGGAGAATACGGGGAAACAAATCCCCGCAGAAAGATTTATATTATAACCGGACTGGGAAAAGAATTAATAAAATATGAATTACTCAGACTTAAGGAGATGACACAGAACGGTGAAAAGCTTTTGCATAAGAAAGGAGCCGAGAATGGGAGTAAATGAAGATAATAGAAGATTTAAAACAGTATCCAGGATATTTTTCGCCTGGCAGGCAGAAAAAGAAGAAAACTGGTTGAACGAAATGTCAAAGAAAGGATGGCACCTCGATAATACCGGCTTTATAACTTATACATTCAGAAAAGGCGAATCAGAAGACATTATATACCGGCTTGATTTCAAGATTATCAGAAATGAAAATATAGACGATTATATAACTTTATTCGAAGATGCAGGATGGGAATATATATCAAAAATGGGACCCTGGTATTATTTTAGAACTGAAGCAAAAAAAGATAAAAATCAAGAGCTGTATAGCGATAACACATCAAAAATAAGAATGTATAACTCTCTTCGCTGGCTTCTTATTATATTATGTGCTCCCGTAGCATATAACTTACCCAATCTTTACAGAAGAATTATAGAAGCACTGAAGGGCAGGATTATGGATGATATACCTGCCCGGGCAGTGACCATTAATTTTACTTTACCACTGGCAATATTTCTGACACTGGTTTTATGTTTGATGATATATGGGATCATACGGGTCTCTATGGTAATAAAAAGAATGAAGTCTGATATTAGAGAATAACAAATATTTAAATTTTAAAAAATTTATTTATTTTTTTCGTTTCCGATTTTTATACCCAAAATTTTTTCAAGTTCCGATAGTTTTTCTTTATCTCTGAACATAAAGGGGCATTTATCCTTTAAGGCAACTTCGGGATTTTCTGCAATTGCTTCTGCATATTTTTCGCAACCGGCATATCCACATGCTCCGCAATCTCTCTTGGGTATTATTTTCAGTATTTCCTGAACTTTTTTTGGTTTATCTTTTTCCTTTGGAAGCAGGCTGTATGTGGCAACTATTAAGATGCCAAGAAAAAGGGCAATTGATATGAATATTAGTATAACAGTCAGGTTGTTTATCATCTCTTAAAAAAATTATATTCTTTTCAATTTTGATAGTTCGATTATTATACAAAATATTGGCGAGGATACAACATTCTTATATCATAAACCATTTTTCTATATCAGGCTATACCAGTCATCATTACCTTGATTTCTATTCCACCCAACGATATGCTTATATTTACTGTATCTATAAGTAGAACGATGCGACTTTTATGGAAGAGGCTGCAGAAATTTTTTTATGCTAATAAAAAGGACAATTTAGAAAATATGGAAAATAATAATTTACTGGAATTCGATTTAGAAGTATCTAAAAAAAATATAATTGATTTTATAAGAAAATACGTAAAGGACCTTAACAGGCAGGGCGCAGTAGTGGGCTTAAGCGGTGGGATTGATTCCGCGCTGGTTTTAAAGTTATGTGTTGAAGCATTGGGTCACGAAAATGTAATTGCGGTCATGCTGCCCGAAAGAGACTCCAGTCCTAAAAATATAACCGATGCAAAAAAGCTTGCCAGGGAGCTTGGGGTAAGAATCATTTATAAAAAAATAACCTATATATTATCCTTAATAGGTGCGTACAGGCTTTATCCTCCGACTTTTTTTATTAAAAGAAGTTTAATTGAAAAATATGTTTATCGGAAAAGAAAAGATTTATCTTTAAAGCTGCAAAAAGATATATTCCTGGCAAACCTTGAGGGAAGCAGCGATAAAGAGCTATCAAAAGCAATAGCTTTTTATAGAATCAAGCACAGGCTTAGAAGCGCGATCTTATTTTACTACTCCGAACTTAACAATTATTTGCTTGTTGGGTGCGCAAATAAAAGCGAGTGGCTTACAGGTTTTTTTGTAAAATACGGTGACAGCATTGCAGATATAATGCCTGTAATATCTTTATATAAGACTCAGGTCTTCAGTTTGTCTGAATATCTAAAATTACCGGATTATATATTGGAAAAAGCGCCAAGTCCTGACTTAATACCTGGAGTGGTTGATGAAGAAATGCTGGGAATATCATATAAGAAGCTTGATTTAATATTATCCTGCCTGGAAAAAGACTATCCTGCTGATAAAATTATCCAAATTTCAGGTACAACAGATGAAGAAATAAAAAAAGTATCACTGTATATGAAAAAATCCGATTATTTAAGGAAATGGCCAATAAGGCTATGAATACCGGAAGGCTGCTCTTTCTTTCCAGGAATAAAATCCATTGATATGGAGTTGACGCAATGTCTGGTATTTTTAGAAGTAAAACCCTCTCCTTCGAATACATGACCCAGATGACCACCGCATCCGGAACATACGATTTCAGTTCTTATTCCATCTCTGTCTTTCAACCGCTTTACTGCTCCCGGGATCTCGTCATCGAAACTGGGCCAGCCGCACCCTGATTTGAATTTACTTTCGGATCTATATAGCGGTGCCCCGCACTGCCGGCAGATATATGTACCTTCTCTGAAGAAATTTTCGTATTTACTGCTGAACGGCAGCTCGGTACCTTTGTCGATTATCACTTTTTTTTCTTTTTCGGTAAGCTTTCTTTTTTTCATTTACAAAAAATTTTTTTAAATACTTCCGATACCTCTATCTATGACCAGGCCAACCAAATTTTTGAATATTTCCGGATTAAGTGCATATACAATGGCAAAACACGTAATAAAGATTACTGCTGCCAGCCATCTGGTATAACGGCCGCGGGTTCTTACAAAAAGTATGATAGATAGAATAGCCATAATAGCAGGCCCTACTACTTTAATATCACCTAATGGAACAGCATAACCCGCTACGACCTTCTGGCTTGCCCCGAAAAAAGATGCCAGATCATAGCTTATGTTTGCCGCAATAAATACTATTTCCAGAATCAACACAATCAGCAGGAGCCACGATGCCCATACCGTAGAAGGCCCTTCGGTCCTATAAACTTCATAGGCTGTAGCAGGGATTAGAAAAATAACTATTATAAGTGGTTTGGATAACCATATTCCTATAATAATTCCAATAAGTGCAAGAATACTTACAATGGTACAAATTAATGTTGCGTATTTTGTAGGTCTGGCCATTTAATCACCTCATTTGTTCTGATTTCAATAAAAGTTCGATAGAATTTAAACATTACTAATTTTGAATTATAACAAATAAGAGATACTGTTTCCACTTACACTGGTCAATAAAACATTCTTAGAATTTTTCAGAAAGTTAAAGAATGTGCAGATTCTTTTAACTGCGAATGAAAAGGCAAACTGCTATACTTAGTTTATGTATTTGTTTATAATTACTGATATCCAGTAATTAAAAAAATTAACAGGTGAATAAAATATGGCAGATTGGAAATGTACTGATTGCGGATATATTTTTGATGTTAAAGTTGAAAGTCCGGAATTCGGTCTGGAGCCTCCTTATGAGTTTGAGAACCTGCCCGAGGATTGGACATGTCCCGTATGTGGAGCTTCCAAGTCCGAATTCAAGGTTTGTAAAATAGAAAAACCCTAGTTTGTAAGACTTATCTGATAATTCATCAAAATTATAATTCTTTAAATATTTTATAAAGTTTAAGTTAAATTAAATTAATTACTTAATTTAATTCTTTAATTATCTCCTGTAAATTATATAATATATAAAAATAACAAATTTACCCAAGAGGGTGATTAAAATAACTCCAATCGATATAAATTTTATGATGTCTACAATTTTAGGTATGCTGCCCTTCATTATCCCGTTACTGATAATCGAATACGGTCTCATGATCTTTGCTCTTGTGCAGGCTGCGCGAAATGAAGTTGTATATCTGCCAAAGTGGGCCTGGATATTGATTATAGTTTTCTTTGGAATCGTCGGTCCAATTGTTTTTCTAATAGTCGGCAGGAAGAAAGAAACTGAAAATGATTAAAGTCGTTGGCCTGAAAAAAAATTACGGCCGTGTGGAAGCATTGAAGTCTATCAGTTTCGATGTAGAAAAAGGTTCGGTATTCGGATTTATCGGACGAAACGGTGCCGGGAAAACCACGACAATGAATATTCTTACCGGTCTTATTAAATTCAATGACGGTAAGATTATCATCAAAGGCAAAGATTTCCAGAAGAACAAACAAGAAATTTTAAAATCAATTGGTTACCTGCCTGAGACTCCTACCTTTTATGATTATATGAATGCTTACGAATACTTGAGATTCATTGGTGAAATTATAGGTTATGAGGGAAAAAATGTCAGCAAACTCCTGGAGATGGTCAAGCTGGCCAAACAGAAAAAGAAACGTATCGGCGCATATTCAAGAGGAATGAAACAAAGACTTGCCCTGGCAGTGGCATTCATGGGCAATCCTGAGATCCTTTTTCTTGATGAACCTGCATCCGCCCTGGATCCTGAAGGAAGAATGGAGATGTTAGAGCTTATTGAAGGTCTTAAGGATGAAAAAATTACTATTTTTCTATCGACACATATATTGAATGACGCAGAGAGAGTATGCAATAAAATATGCATTATAGACGAAGGTAAAATACTGTTGACCGAAAACTTATCACAACTTTATAAATCCTATATTCAGCCAATTTTTGATGTTGAGTTTGAAGAAGATCCCGCAGGTAAGATAAATTTACTAAAAAAGCCGGAGTGGGTAGAAAACATCAAAGAAAATGGGCGTAAGATCAGCATTTATGTTAAAGATTTGGATTATGCCAAAAAAGAGATCATAAAGGAACTATCGAAACTAAATACCGGTATCGTAAGCTACCAGATAAGGAAAAGCACGCTGGAAGATATCTTTATGAGAATGGTCAAGCAAAAATGAAATCATTTAAAGCTTACTTTAAAAAAGAGATAACCGAAGCAATAAGGACTTATAAATACCTGGTTTTATTTATCGGTATTATTTTCTGGCCTGCTATGCTCGGCCCCATGATGCTGAAATTGCTCCCTTTACTTTTAAAGAATTATATGCCTGCCGAGACTATGGCATTATTTTCCGATTTTACCCGCGATTATGCTTTTCAATCTTTCCTTAGTGATTCCTTTCAAATCGGGATGATTGTCATAGCATTTGCTTTAATGGGACTGCTTGCAAATGAGGTCCGCCTGAAACGACTTGTTTTCCCTTATTCCAGAGGTGCAAATCCTGCGGGAATAGTGCTTGCAAAATATGCTCATTATGCAATAACGATTTCTCTTTTTATACTGATAGCTTCCTTTATCGATTATCTATATGTTGATAGGTTTTTCATCGGCGGAATACTCTCGATAAAAATCTTACTTGAATCATCGCTTTTGTATATGCTCTATTTTTGTACAATTTTATCCATACTTTTATATTTGAGCAGCCTGTTCAGGAGAGGTCTGGCTGCTGGATTTACGGTTCTTATCCTTGCATTTAGTTTAAGTATCTTCAATCAGTTTGATACCATAAGAGCATATTTCCCGAATTACCTGATTTTGAAGGCAGCAGATATCGGGCACGTTTTCGATAATTCACTGATTCCTACAATCATCGTTTCATTTTGCCTGATCATACTTTTCGTGTTCTTGTCGATACTACGTATGAAAAGAATCGATGTTGCTTGATTTACTTGTTTTTTTTGATAAAATGAAAATCCAAACTTAACAAATTTCAATTATTTATTTTATGATAAATCCGGAATTTTTCAGAAACATAGGACTCATAATAATCTGTTACCTCGTAGGAGCAATACCTTTCTGCAATATCATTGCAAAAATCCACAGCAATAAGGATTTAAGAAAGATCGGAGATAGAAATCCCGGCGGATGGAATCTGGTATTCAATGTATCAAAATACTGGGGAGTCTTAGGAATAATTCTTGATCTTGCCAAAGGTTACCTGTCATACTTTCTGGTCCTAAGAATCACCGGTATAGAAGTCGTAGCCATACTGGCAGGTTGTGCAGCAGTTGCGGGCCATAATTATTCCCCGTATCTAAAACTAACCGGCGGTAAAGGCGTTGCAACCACACTTGGATTTTTACTTGCGGTACATCCACTTACAATCATAGCTTTCGGAATTGGCATAGTATCAGCATTATTTTCCATTAGAAATATGATCTGGGGAGTAGTTTCGGGAATCATTGCATCAAGTATTTTCCTGTGGCTGTTAAAAGACTCGTCGGTCTATTTAATAATGGGACTTGTTCTTCTTATAATCATCATTCCTAAATATATCAACCACTCGATAAAATTATCTCAGAATTTTAAATTCAGGAAAGAAAAAACCGTAAAGGACCTTTTTGCACCGAGAATAAGGTAATCACCTATAATTATTGTTGACCAGTCTTAATTCCTTTTCTTTGCTTACGTCGTATATTCTACCTTTCCAACATATACCCGATCCAATTTTGACTCTTAAGATCGAATTTATGGCTATCACTATAAGATATATCATCGCAACAGGATGAAGTATTATATCGATAGTCTTGCATCTAAATCTTATAATAAGAATTATCCTGGTAATAAAAATAATGGTTACTTGTAAAATAAGGAGTTCAATTAATAAAAGCGGCCAATCAAGTAGTATCACCATAGGAAGTAAAAAAAACGGTGATAAAAAGATTACAAATACAAGAACGATAGCCATTGATATCATATAAACTTTATAATCAAAAACAGCAAATAAAACCCTTGAATATCCTTTGACAATTTCTTTAAAGTTTTTATACATACGGCAATAGACATTATTCCGGCCGTCAAAAATCATGAATTTATACCCCATTTTTTTAACACGCTTCGATATCTTGATATCCTCCAGCATCTCGCTTCTTATGGACTTATGACCTCCTATTTTTTTATAAACATCCTTCTTGAATAACATGAACTGACCTATTGCGGTACAGAATAACGCTGTTTTTAATTTCCTTACAAAGTAAAGCGGCATCAGACATAAAATTATATAATGACCAAACATGTTCATCATTCTTTCATGAATGGTAACCATTATCTGTTTTGGAAATACTGATAGTGCATCCAACTTATATCTAAGAAGGCAGGCAACTGCACTTGAGATAGAGTTTGGAAAATGAAGCGTATCTGCATCGGTAAATATAAGATAATCTCCTCTGGCATATTTTGATAACTGCCAGCAGGCGTATGACTTACCCATCCATCCCTTTTTTATCGGTTCGCCGCTGTATAGTCTGATCCTCGGATCTTTTTCAGAAAGCTCTTTTACTATCTTTACCGTATCATCAGTGGAATTATCATCAAGTACCAGGATTTCTATATTGCTGTAATCCTGTTTTGTAAGGGAAATAAGACATCTTTTTATATCTTCTTCTTCATTCCTGGCAGGAATGAGTATGGATATTAGCGGATTCTTATCAATTATATACTGCGGTAGCTTGAATTTGGAAGTATCCTTAAATAAAATATTGTTAATTAAAAAGTTTATCAGTATAAAGAAAAGTACTGCAGCTATTATGTATTGAAATAATAAAAATATGTCCATATTTTAACTTAAAAAGTAATGTGGACACTAATTATATCATAATTGCCATTTTTAATTATAAATATTTATATATTTATAAAGCTAAAGAATAGATCTGGTACAACTTTACATATTATAGTAGTTCGCTAATAAGCGTATAATTTCCCATATGGACGGTTGGAATATGGGACCAATTTTAAAAAGCTGCCACTCGGAATTTTTTTCCGGTCAATATTAAATAAATTACAATAAGCAGTAATGTACCTATCCAGCAGATCCAGATCATCCTTACCGGCAACTGATTTTCTTACTTCCTTACCCAGCTTATAATCTTCTATATTCCCTTTTATATATATCTTTCCTCCATGCATCCCTGTCCCCGTATAATTTCCTATAATATCCGGTTTCCCGGCAAAGAGCAGACCCGCCTTTCCCCTTTTATGCAGACCCAGAAGAATTATAATGCCCCCGGCCATGTATTCCCCTAAGAAATTACCGGCACTTCCGCCAATAACTATTACTGGCACTTTCTCCCGGTAAGACTTCATATGGATACCGCCCCTGAAACCAATACTCTTCTCTATGTATATTTCTCCGCCTCTCATCGAATATCCCAGAATATCTCCCGCATCACCATGTACTATGATTTTTCCTGAATTCATTGTATTTCCGATACCATCCTGACCATTACCAAAAATTTCAAGAGTTGGGCCATCCATGAAAGCCCCGAGATCATTTCCCGGTGTCCCATAAATATTTATAAGGGCGTTTCCTTTTAAACCGTCGCCAATATATCTGTGACCCAGAGCGTTTTTTATGATGACTTCGCGGCTGAGATTATCATTGTTGCCTTCGTAGTTAATATCATTACCCCTGCCGCTGCCGTTCAAGAAATTCCTGACTTTTAAGTTAAGCTCTCTGTATCCCAGGTTCTTTGCATCAATCGAAAGCCTTTCTTTCATACTTCTATCCCCTCTCCGACAACAAGATGTTTCTTGTAATCAGTGGGCAGATGTATTATTCCAAAATCTTCCCTGGATATATTTTCCTTTACACTGCTTATATCTATTTCATTTCTGATAAGTCCCGAATAGATTCCTGCCCTTTCAATATTACCGATCAGTATAACTCCAATTATCCTGTTATTTTTAATTATTACTTTTCTGTACATGTTTCTATCAGCATCGAAATCTCTTAATACTTCTATTCCTTCTGCTTCCTCCCCGATATTGGTTATACCCATGGAAATGGAGGGAATACCCAGTAACTCGACCGAATTCATAAAAAATCCGCCGCCGTACCTTTTATTTCTACCGGCCATATTTACCCCGGCTGCTGTGCCCTGTCTCACGGCAAGCGGCCATATGGCAATATTTCTCTTTCCGCCCGAAAGCATATCCGGACCTTCGACTACGTCTCCTGCAGCATAGATATTTTTTACCGATGTCCTCATATGATCATCCACTATGATTCCCTTTACCATATCAAGGCTGCCGCTTTCGATAAAGCTGGCATCAGGATTGACTCCGACTGCAATAATGAGCAAACTGCATTCCATTTTTCTTCCATCTTTCAATTTATATCCGGTAATCTTTCCGCTTTCGATATAGATTTCTTCTATAGTATTGTTCCTGTAGATATTACTGCCTGCGCTTTTTATCTTTCTTTCGATAATGCCCGAAGCTTCCCTATCAAAAGTTGTCGCAAGGATCCTATCGGCAAGCTCGATTATATTTATATCGATACCCTTTTCCAGAAATGCTTCTGCAGCCTTTAAACCAATCAAACCTCCGCCCAATATGGATATATTTTTAATATCATTTTTTTCAATATAATTTTTAACTCTTATTGCATCCTCAAGATTTGTAAGCGTGAAGATCCCTCCGACTTTTTCGTAATTTGTGCCGTCAATAAAATCAAAAGATCCGGCACCGACTACTTTTATTTTTGGGATAATGGGTCTGCCGCCGCTTGCAATAAGAAGTTTCCTGAATTCATATCTCTTTCCGTCATCGGTAATTAAAAACATTTTATTCGTATCTATGGATTTTACTCTTGTATTCAATCTGATATCCAGCCGGTTATCAGTGTAAAATTTTTCATCCTTGAAATGTATCATATCCAGGTTCACTGCTCCCGCAAGGAAATATGTTATCATCGGTTTGGAATAATTCAGGTAATTTTCCGCAGTCAGTATAATTATTTCTCCTGCCCTATCCAGTTCCCTTATGCTTTCCGCAGCAGCAAGTCCTGCGGCTGAATTACCGATGATGAGATAATCGATTGTTTCATTATCTTCAAACGTTTTATTATTTTTCCTATTGTTATTCTTACTTTTCATCTTTACTACCCACCTTTATTGCCCACCAGATTTTTTTCTTTTGCATCTTTATCCATAAATTTCAAAGCTTCGTTGGGACAATTCTGAACGCATACGGGAATTTCTTCATCAATGCAAAGGTCGCATTTGGAAGCTATCTTCTTACCGGAAAGGTCCCTTTTTATCACTCCATATGGACAGACCATTATGCAGCTCCAGCACCCCACGCATTTATCTTCATTGCAGGTTACGACTCCTGTATTTTTATTTTTCTGCATGGCACCCGATATGCAGGCTTCGACACAAGGAGCATCCGAACAATGCCTGCACTGAATAGCAAATGAATTATAGCCGATCTCCTCCACCAGTACCCTGGGCAGTATATCGACCATTTCTTCCTTGAATGCCTTGATTATCTTTTTACTTTTAGAATGCTTTACCTGACAATAAATCTCGCATAGCCTGCATCCTATACAATATTCTTCCTGGATATATATTCTTTTCATCTTTCAATCACCACGCCTCTCCTGCATGTTTTATTCCGAGAATCGCAAGTTCCCTGTCATTTAAACTTATACCCCTCAGGTGTTCCCTGTTGCTCTTAAGACTTTCTATAGCATTTATACCGGCACCGCCCAGCATCTCTTTTATTTCGAGGGACCATCCCCTCAGGAGGTTTAAAAGCTTCCTTGTTCCGATCTCCGGATTAAGCCTTTTTGTAAGATAAGGATCCTGGGTAGCGATCCCCCAGTTGCACTTACCTGTATAACATTTCTGGCAGAGATGGCATCCCATTGCTACAAGCGCAGCGGTACCTATGTACACGGCATCGGCGCCCAGGGCTATTGCCTTTATCACATCTGCGCTGGACCGGATACTTCCGGCTGCAATAATCGAAGACCTGTGTCTAATTCCCTCTTCTCTCAATCTTTCATCGACAGAGGCAATCGCCAGTTCTATTGGTATTCCTACATTATCTCTTATAGTCTGGGGAGCAGCTCCCGTTCCGCCCCTCAGTCCGTCTATAGTCACAAAATCAGCGCCTGCCCTTACTACTCCGCTGGCAATAGGTGCTATGTTATGAACCGCCGAGACTTTTACTCCTACAGGCTTTGACCAATTGGTGGCTTCTTTTAATGCATATATCAACTGGGCCAGATCTTCTATCGAATAAATATCATGATGGGGAGCCGGAGATATTGCATCCGTTCCCTCAGGGATCATCCTGGTATTCGATATGTCTTCGGTCACTTTTTCTCCCGGAAGATGACCGCCTATACCGGGCTTTGCGCCCTGACCTATTTTGATTTCTATTGCTGCACCTTTGTTTAGATAATCCGTATCCACTCCATATCTTCCCGAAGCAACCTGTACAATGGTATTATTTGCATATTTATATAAATCTTTATGCATTCCTCCCTCACCAGTATTGCAATATGTTCCGAACTCCGAAGCCGCTGCAGCCAGGGATCTGCACGCATTGAAGCTTATGGAACCATAGGACATTGCCGAAAACATTATAGGCGTGGAAAGATCCAGCTGAGGAGATAGCCTGGTCTTAAGCCTTATATTTGTATTTTTCAAACCTTCTTTCGAACCCTTATTTTTCTTCATTTCAAACTCAAGACCATCTGGTTTCCTTCCTATAAATGTCCTTATTTCCATAGGTTCGCGCAAAGGATCGATCGAAGGGTTGGTAACCTGCGAGGCATTAAAAAGAATATGATCCCAGTATATGGTATAAGGCCTGTCACTTCCCATTCCGGTAAGCAGCACTCCGCCGGAATCAGCCTGCCTGTATATATTGTTCAAATGAGAAGAGGTCCAGTTATAATTGGCCCTGAATTGATCTTCCCTGTTCCTGATCTTTAAAGCACCGGTAGGACACAGGGCCTCGCATCTGCGGCACCCTATACATTTAGAGTTGTCACTATATATTGTGTCCTGATTGCTGTCATATTCATGGACATCATTGGAACACTGCCTTACGCAGACTTCACAGGATATACATTTACTTTGATCTCTTTCTATATCAAATTCAGATTGCTTTAATTTCAAAGCCATTTAAATCACCTGACTTTTATTTAATGAAACCGCTTCTGTCTTTACCAGTTTTGTGAATTTTTCATTAATTCGTGTTTCTTCCGCAATATTTATTTCTTTTGTTATCTCTTCTTTCCTTACTATTCCGATAACCGGCTCACCGCCGTCCGGATGCCACAGACGATCGGGGGAAACACAAACCTTTCTGATTGGAGCTTCCTCGCTGGAAATAAAAAGATATTCACCTTTTCTTGCAGCAACAAGTGGTCTTAACTTTATTCTGTCATTTAATGCATACATAAAATTGCCGCTTCCCACTATTATGCTGAAAGGACCATTAAGAAGTGCGCTTCCATATAATATACGCAAAGACTTTAATATTTCCCTCTCTTTCGCAGGCATCCTTTCTATATCTTCCCAGAGCGGAGACGCTAAAACCAGATGAATCAGCTCCATATCTATCTTCTGCTTTCGGACCAGAAGATCCAGTAAATATGTAATGACTTCGGTATCCGTAGAAAGTGTGCATTCATATCCAAATCCGCTTACGAATCTTTTGTTTGTCCCGAAAGATGAAATCTCTCCGTTATGAACGACTGACCAGTCAAGCAGCCCAAAAGGATGCGCTCCGCCCCACCAGCCAGCGCTGTTTGTAGGAAACCGTCCATGAGATGTCCATAGATAACCTTTGTACTGGTCAAGTTTAAAAAATCTTCCGATGTCTTCCGGAAATCCAACTCCCTTAAATATTCCCATATTCTTTCCGCTGGAAACTACAAACGCACCTCTGATATTTCTGTTTATGTGCATGACAAAATCCACAATCAAATCCTCTTCTGTTTCAAAAGCATCTCCGTTCCTCTTTGTCTTTAAAAAATATCTATATATTATAGGCGGATTTACGATTCCGGATATCTTAGTGGTGGGGATTTCCTCACTAAACAGGATTTTAAAGCTCCGGGCTATCTCATCTTCAGTCTGTCTTTTTGCTTCTGTATCGTCATATAAAATATGAAATGCCCAATCATCTTTAAACCCGGGATAGATACCGTAAGCTGCAAATCCTCCGCCCAGACCATTGGATCTCTCACGCATGACCGAGATCCCATCCATTACCATCTGGCCGGAAAATCTTTCCCTGGCTTCATTTACGACTCCGAATATGGCGCATCCGGAGGGAATCCTGAACCGCGAAAAATATTCCTGCGTGTCTTTATTATTTTTATTTATATTATTTATTCCATTCATTTTTATCTTTACTCT
>Ga0315549_1001620_pt1 | contig 22961 bp, 13 predicted proteins | sample SalMarSW160200MG_FD_203101 | JGI IMG/M metagenome (GOLD analysis project Ga0315549, IMG submission 203101) | Salt marsh sediment microbial communities from the Plum Island Ecosystem LTER, Massachusetts, United States - Salt Marsh Sediment SW1601-200 ... | reverse complement strand
GTCAGAGGTCTGGATTGCCGACCGTCCATAGTCGTCATTTGTGGTGCCGAAGGTGCGGCTCCACTCCTGAATGCCATCGGCATCAGTCTTTATCAGCCAAGCATCATAGCTGCCGGCACCGTAACACGATGTGGTGGCAGCAATGACGTAGCCACCGTCCGAGCAAACGGCTACCGAGTAACCCATATTAGCCCCGGAGCCGCCGAAGGTCTGGCTCCACTCCTCATTACCGCTGGCATCGGTCTTTATCAGGTAAACATCACAATAGCTGGCGAAGGAAAAGGTGTAGCCGGTAATGATATAGCCGCTGTCATCAGTCTGGGCCACCGATTTTCCATAGTCCTGCTCGGTACCGCCAAAGGTCTGGTACCATTCCTCATTGCCATTGGCATCGGTCTTTATCAGGTAAACATCATTAAGCCCGGCTCCATAAGAGCTCGTGTCACCGGTAATAATATAGCCGCCGTCAGAGGTCTGGGCCACCGAGTAACCGGTGTCGTGATCTGAGCCGCCAAAGGTCTGGCTCCACTCCTCCACTACGCTGCGGGAATCGGGCGGTGCGGCCATCTCCCCGCCAGCAGCCGGCATAGGGAACATGAGCAGAAGAGCGCAGATAAAGGCTAACAGAAATATTTTTGGTGCTTTCATAATAACCTCCAAAATACCCCACCCCCCTCTTAACGAGGGGGGTGATTTTTACTCAGGTTCGTGTTCAGGTTTATCGCTTAAAGCCATACTGGCTAATCCAGCCCGACAATTATCCTTTCTATCTTGGTAATATCCAGGGCATTAACCACGCCATCACCATTGGCATCAGCGCCAGGTGTCTCAGCGTCCAGCCCGACAATTATCCTTTCTATCTTGGTGATATCCAGAGCATTAACCACGCCATCGCCGTTGGCATCCCCAGCCAGTGCCGAAGTGATACTCACCGAATCACCAGTCCAGGTCGCCTCTATCTCCCCAGCCTGATTGTCCGACAGCACGCCGTTGGACAGAGATATAGCACTGCTGCCGCCTTCAGAGCCGATGACATGGAAGTGCAATACCGCCAGATAGCCGGAGCCGGTTACACCGGCCACACCGGGGATATTCTGGATAACTCGGTACGTACCCGGGCTCATCTCGTTATACATATCAACCGGTATTGTGGTTAAGCCTATCAGCCCTGCGGTTATATCATCCAGCTGCAGTACCAGGGGGTCAAAGGTGATATCGTAATTACCAGAGTCTAGCTCGGTGACCTGGCTGATATCGATATTAGCGGTGAAGTCGCTATCAGGTTCAGCCGTATCCGGGGCATCAACACTAACCGTAACCGCCCCTACCTCTACCACGGTAAAGCCACCGTTAAGCGTTCCCGTTCCGGCTGAAGTGGTAACTGACACATCCCTCAGCCCCAAGGTGGCAGTAGTATCGATAGAGATGCTGGCCGTTATCTCCGCGGCACTGACCACGGTAAAGGAATTGACTGTTATCCCGTCACCAAAACCTACTGCCGTGGCTCCGGTAAGGTTAGTCCCGCCAACGGTTACCTCCAGGGTCGCCCCCTGCTCCCCGGAATAAGGGCTGACTGAGGTTACTGTCGGTAGCTCTGCGGGACTAACCTGCAGGGTCACCGGCACGGTGACCGAAGCCTCATCGGGGTCGTTGCTGGCGATGATTATCTCGCCGTTGTAGGTACCCTCGGTAAGACCGGCGGTATCTATGGTCACCGTTATGGGGTCAGAACTGCCTACCGCCACCGTGCCCGAGATGGGGCTTTCACTCAGCCAGGAGCAATCAGCGCCACTGACGGTGAAGGTGGTTGTCTCTTCATCGAGCAGGGTCGCTTCCGAATCATAGACCTTTGCCGTGATAGTGTACTCACCCAGCACGGCTTCCGCCGGAAGGCTATAGGTGAAGTTGCAGCTGGCCACCTCTCCCGCCACCACGGTTATCGCCGAGGTGTCATAAAACGCCAGCACCTCTTCCGGGTCCTCCACATTGATAGTAACGACGCCGTCGGTCAGGTCGGCATCACCACCGTTACCCACATCCACATAGATGGTCGCATCTTCCTCCGGCAGGTAGCTGGAGCTGTCGGTAAACAGCGTAACTATGCTTACATCGGGGGTGCCGATGATGGCGTCGGTAGTCCCATAATAGAAGCTCACATCCTGGGACTGGCCGGCTGATAGCGTGCCCATGTTCCAGTACATGCCCACGGCGGTATCCCCGGTTATTGATTGTTCCAGGGTGGCGGTATAGTCAAAGGGTATATAATAGATATCCGGCCAGTAAACAAACTGCACCTTGTAAGGCTTGTCGCTTGTGTCAAACGTGCAGTTGGAGGTCAGCGTGGGCGTGACCAGGTCATCGGTGGCCTGCCAGTAGTCAAATACGGGGTTGTTGTATTCTTTTTCCGTGGTTACGTTGCCTACTCCCGGAACAATAAACGGAGAACCGTCGTTGTAGGCCAGCATGGTATCAAAGAGAAAGCGTATCTTTACTGTGTGGCTGGCAGTGTCGTTATTGGTAATAGTAGCCTGGTATTTAGTGGTATCCTGCTGCAGGGTCAGCCTCAGGGAGACACCCACATCCGTCGGCAGGGACCACTGCGTGGTAATGCTGTTGCCATCGACGGCAGGCGTCTGTGTTACATAGCTATCCATGGCAACATCTTGACAGTAATCGCTGCCATCCAACTGAACCGTCATGTAGGAGCTCCAGGCAGAGGGATAGCCATAAAGTAGCAGCATTTCATCGGCGGTGGCTTCGGTATACCGGCCGATGCCGTCATACTGGGCAACGTCTTCAACCGAAATGGCCATATCATACTCAGTATTGACCAAAGTCAGGTCAGGACTCTTAGCGTTCTTATCTTCTTTAAGCGCCGCCGGGCTACCCTCAGTGCCAGTCGGCTCTGAGCCACCACTTGCCTCCTGGTCGCTAATGTCATAAGTAAGCTCACCGGTGCCATCGTTGGCAATGGTCAGAATGTAATCCTCCGTGGTATTAGGCTCCAGGGTTACATCGAAGCTGGTAGGTGACACCGTGATATCGGGCACACTGGGCGTTGTGAATAGAATGGCATAGAGGAATTCATCCCAGTGGGTATCGGTGGTAAACAAGACATCAGTCTCATAGGCAGTGAAGTAATCGGAGGAAGTCTCCGGGTAGTAGATGGATATTCCGTGAGAGTTGCCCACCGATGCCGTATGGCCTTCGGCAATAACGGCATTAGTTACCGCCGTCATCACGTCATTGGCGGCATCTCTGACCGCCTGACTGATAGTGGCATCCTGATTTACCAACTGGGCAAAGTGGTAGAGGTCGATATAGTAGTAATAGTAGTATTCCTGCGCCGAGCTTCTGGCCGTACTGATGGCCGTCCAATCACCAGTGGCGTTGGTCATGGCTATAGCAAAGCTGTCAATAGCGGTTGCCAGCGCTTCCATGTAATCTAAGTCCACACCCGACTGGGTTATATCCCAGCTCGAACTGTAAAAGTCTACATAGTCGTTAACTATCTGGGTAGCCAGCCCCGCCGGTGTCATCGCCGGGTTGGCGGTCAGGGCGGTAAGGCTGGCGGCATAATCCCAGCCGTCACCGGGTTCGGTTTCCTCCGAGCCCACGGTTATGTCAACCAGAGGACGGCTGGCACTGCCCATCACCTGATAGGCCACCTCGACCATCTGCATCAGGCAGGCGTCAAAGCCAACGATATCCAGCGTTTTACCGGTGTTGAGGTTGGCCGCATTCAGGGCGCTGCGGAGTTCGGTCATGGTAAGCTCATCGCCAGACTCGTCATCAAGGCAGATGGACTTTACCGTTTCACCACTTCCCTCTCTCTCCCTCCAGCCGCTGCCGTGGTTCCACAGCACCAGGGCGTAATGATTGGCGGGATAGTTGGCCACCGCCCACTCGATAAAGCTCTCCAGTACCGCCGGGTCGCCCATGTTCACTTCTCCCAGGTCTTCAATCACCGGGGAGTTGATAATCAATGTATCGGTATCCTGAGTAACATAGAACCGCTTGGCGCCGGTCCAGTCTCCGTTGGTGGTGTCATCGGCATAGTCGCGCTCGGCGCGGTCCATCTGAACAACAATTGCGACGTCATCGGTAGAGCCGGCGGTTTCCATCTCGTTCATATCATCTATGCCGGCGCTCTCCAGGTTATTATCGGCATCCAGGTAGACCATAAACAGCCAGTCCACCTCAAACTCGGAGGCGGTGGCATCTACCGCCGCCTGGATATCAAGCAGACCGTAGCCGTCTATATCATTGTTGGCATCCACCGAACCAGCCGTTGACTGAAGCAGGTTTCTAACATCGGCCGGATGCCCCTTCAGCTCAGGATTGGCTTCAAGCAATAACGCCGCGGCTCCGGCAGCAACGGGACAGGCCATGCTTGTGCCGTGCATCACGTAGTAATCCGCCGGACCCGAGCCATCCAGGCTCAAGCCATCGTTGTCAACAAAGTAAGCACTTGCGCCGCCAGGCCAGGCATAGACATCCTGGTCACGCACCGATATTATGGCACTGCCCGGAGCCACAATATTCGGCTTTTGAGGTGCGCCACTGTCTACCCTGGGCCCGCGGCTGCTGAAATAAGCCATGGTACCTGCCGTCAGCTCGGGGTTGATAAAGTGATAGCTAAGCCCGTCATAAGCAGTCCAGTTCTTCCGGCTGGTGTAAGCGCCAACGGCTATAGCCTTTTCGGCATCGGCCGGTGAACCAAGGGTATAAAACGGGTCGGCGTTCTGAAATCCCACCGCAGCCCCGCTGCTGGCAATGCCTTCAAAGTATATGTGGAAGAACTGATCACTACCGGAATTGTTGGTGACTTTTAGATAGTAGGTGGGGCTTCCTGCCGGCAGATAGGTGTACCAGCCGGCTTCGGGGCCGTAACCGGAAAGCTCGTGTTCGGTACCCTTCCAGCTCTCTTCCTGGTCCCCTGCCCAGGTGTCAGCCATAGCCGTCTGGGTGGAATCGTAATACTCCAGAACCAGGTCATTGCTATTTACCAGTCCGTCAAACCAGACCAGGTTAAAGCCAAGCCCGGCATTACCGCCGGTTGAGCCGGTAACATCAACCTGGATAAATCCAGTGCTGCTGTAGGCATCAACCGTGCCTGAGTAATGCTCGCCGCTAGCGGCGGCGTTACCCGCCGCGATAAAGACTACCGCCCCCTGACTGAAGGCGTAGTCTACCGCCTGGGAGGTTTGCCTGGTACCGTCATGGTAATCCCCCCAGCCACCATAACTCATGGTTATAATATCGGCTTCATAGGTATCCACCGCCGCCTTAATGGCGTTGGTCATGGCATCAAGCGAAGCGTTACCGGTAGTATCATTACCAATCTTGAGAAAGATAAGGTCGGCATCCGGCGCCATTCCTTTATATTCGCTAGCGGCTCCGGATGACTGTGTTCCCCGCCCCAGAGCCGAGCCGGCGACATGGGTGCCGTGGCCGGTCACGCTATTGGCAATGGTATCATCCAGCACCGGCCAGCTTGAGTAGTCCTTACTGGCTACCGGCGTTGGTATATCAGGGTGAGCAGTGTCCAGACCGGAATCCAGCACGGCTACCCTGACACCGCTACCATCATAGCCTGTGCCCCAGACATCGTCGGCGTTTATGGCAATGGCCGCCTGGTCATTTTGAGGCTCCAATAACTGCTCGGCAGTATCCAGCTGGGCAACATAGTCCCTGCCCGCCAGCACGCCAAGCTTGTCTACAGGCATGTCAGCCACGATAAAGCCGGTGGGGAACTTTTCTACCGGCGGTATCCAGGAATCGGGGTAAGGAATAATGCCAATCGCCTCCAAATCGTCTAAATACTTAGCCGTCGGCTCCTGGGCAAGGTGGATGAATACCCGCTGCATATCCAGGTCTTCCGTATTCATGCCACTAGCCTGCATCATGCTCAACTCGCCGGCTGTTGGTGTAACCTGCTGGCAGCGCAGCTTGGCCTCCACCTGCAAAGAAAGCAAGGCACTGACCTTCGCCTCAGGCTCAGCCGCTGGGAACGAAATTGCCTGGGGTTCACTTCCGGATGTAGAAATAGCGTAAACACCAGGCATGGTACCAAGAGTCAGAAATAATAAAAGAAAAATGGTGCCAAAGATCTTCAGAGGGGTTTTCATAGTTGCCTCCTTAATTATTGTGGACAGTTGAGCACCAGTATAGCAATTATATTGCCTGCTGTCAACAAAAAGAGGCGCTATTTTATAGTACTTTTGGGTGACTTTTGGGTATATTGTGGCGATTCTGATGCCTTTTAGGCTAGGGGTTCAAGGGCCTGTTCGGCGGTGTCCAGCTGGGTTATATAGACTTTATTAATCAGTTCTCCAAGCTTGTCTATGGGCATATCAGCTACCAGGAATCCAGCGGATGGCCCTCCGGCAGAAGGTATCCACGATTCAGGATAAGAAGTAATGTCCATAGACTCCAGTTCGTCTAATTGCTCTAACGTCGGCTCCTGGACAAAGTGGACGAATACCCTTTGAATTTCCAGGTCTTTTATATTCATCCCCTGGGCCTGCATCTGCTCTAACCTCTCCGGAGCGGGGTCGGCAAGCTGTTGCCGCCTTAAATTTATCTGAATCAGAAGCAAGCTGGTGGCTTTGGCCGTTTCTACCTCTATCTCCTCAGCAACTAAATAAGGCTCACCCTCTTTAGTTAGCTCAATCTGCCCGGTAACCTTTATCGGACGGCCGATATCATCCAGAGGGTCAAGGTCGCCGGCCGGCTTCCCGGTAACGTAGAGCCAGCCGCTGTCATCTTCCACCAGCCAGTCGCTGCGGGTTACCGGTGGACTGCCGTAGCCCCCCTGCCATCCCTGATACACCCCCTCGATAGTAACTGTTTGTCCCTCGTAGAGGGTATGGGCTGCTCTTATCTCCCCGATGGTGGCTTCGGGGGAAGGGACAGGCGTCGGGCAGGCGGTCATTAACAGGACGGCTAAAAAAGCCGCCAGTAGAATCGATCTCCCGTTCAACAACCTATACATCATCCTTCATTATAGCAGTCTGGGCAAAAGAGGCCAGCCCTCGGCTGCTCTACAGCCGAGGGCCTAAGCCTGCTAACTACCTAATTAATATGATTAATATGCTCTGCTTCTAGCTACCCAAAAGGCGATGATTAAACCGACCAAAACCACGCCGCCAATTATCAGCCACAGAACAGGCACACCGCCGGAACCGGCTGAAGGTGGTGACGGTGGCAACAGTGACCCTGGCGCGGTGTCCTCAGGTTCTGGCTCGTCTGAGCCGGGTGGTGTCGAGTCGCCCGTATCCGGGGGTGTCGAGTCACCCGTATCCGGAGGTGTCGAGTCGCCTGTATCCGGGGGTGTTGAATCGCCCGTATCCGGGGGTGCTGGAGGAGCTGGAGGAGTTGTAGGCGGGGGCACTGCGCCCTCTTCTATAGTCGCCGCCAGGTCTACCTCGGTCACCTCGCCGCTGTGCCACTCAGCGGTCTGACCGGTAGCAAAACCGTTTACATAGAAGGTTACTGTAGTTCCATCGGCTACACTCCCCTGGACAACAAGCTTGGGCGCCATCGGGTCTGCGCCGCCGCCATACTCACCCGTAACGGTAGTTTCTATGGGATTAGTGCCGACTCCGGTCTGAACCCCCTCTCCAATCACCTCCACCGAAGTCCCAACCGGTGCCGGGCTGCCGTTTATTTCAACCGTGCCGTAGAAGGCGTGCGGCAGCGTCGGGGTAGTATCGGCATAGACAGGGGTGGCCACCAGGGCCAGCAGCATCGCCAGAAACATAAAGGCAACCATTTTTGTTTTCATTGTTTTCCTCCCTTTTTTAGTTTTTTAAACTCCCTTTCTTTTTGGTTTTTACCTCCCCACCCTACCCACCGTTTGCTCGACCTACAAGCGGCAGGCATTTTCATTAATCCAGACCAGCAAGTGTCCTCTCTGTCGCAGTAATATCAAGAGCGTTTATCGTGCCATCCTGATTGGCATCGGCCCCAGCCGTTGGGGTATCCAGCCTGACTATAATCCTCTCGACCGTAGTAATATCGAGGGCATTGATAATACCATCACCATTGGCGTCTCCCGGTAGCGCCGGGGTAACATCTACTGCGTCACTGACCCATGTAGCCGGTATCTCCTCAGCCATAGTGTCATAGAGACTGCCAGATAGACTAATATCGCTGCTGTCACCCAAAGAACCAATAACGCGAAAGTGCAACACCGCCAGATAGCCGGAGCCGGTTACACCAGTTGCCCCCGGAATACTCTGAACTACCCGCCAGGTACCCGGGCTAACCTCCCAATAGGTTTCCACCGGAATCGTTGTTGAACCTATCAGCCCCGTGGTTACATCATCCAGCCGTAAAACCGAGGCATCAAAGGTAACGTCATAGTAGCAGCCATCAAAGTCGGGCACCTCGCCAATGCTGACATCAGCCGTGAAATCACTATCTTGGGCCACTTCATCGGGAGCATAAACTACAACTTCAACCGGGTCTGCGGCCACTGCTACAGCTCCTCCAATCAGAAGCAGCACCGCGATGATTGCTATACCCAAGATTTTCATTATTCTTCCCATTATCTATCCCCTATTTAATCCAGTGATGGCTCTATCGGGATAACGGAAAAGCCGACCAGGGTACAGTCATTCTGCATATAAATCCAGTAGCCCTCACCCACCAGCATATCCTCATCGGTATAGCTCTGGCCGTTTCCATGGCCGGAAAAGGGGAAAGTGCCATGCCCAAAACAACCAGGGCAGGCACCAGTATCCGGTAAATCGTTTTTACTTTCCCCATATCGTTGTTAAGCCTCACGTTCTAATAAGCTCTTCTCCTTATGGCTATCCACAGGATAATAACGCCCACTACGAGTACTCCAGCCATTGTGCCCCAGATGATTGGCCAGTTGATGGTCGGTTCTTCAGGAATATCCGGTGGCGGAGTGGTTTCTTCCGGCTGTTCCTCCACTATAAAGGAACCGCTAAGGCCACCAACCTCTACCGAGTAGGTACCAGCCGTATTCTTGGTCGTGGTGAAAGTCACCTCTTCACTGGCACCAGCGTCCAGGGCTATCTCCTTGGTCTCTTCTGCCACACCATCTATCTTGAGCGTCACCGCGTAGCTACCGGCGGCATCGCCACTGTTGGTAACCAGCACACTGATGGTTACCGCCTCCCCAACATAAACTGCGCTCGGGGATACCGAGAGTTGGGCGGTAGCGAAAGCGGCCTCTTCCGGCAGAGTGGTGAAGGTATGGTCATCTGACTCTGCCAGGTTGCCCGCCTCATCGGCTGACCTCACCTTGAAGTAATAGTTGCTACCCGGGGTCAGTCCATCAAGGTTGACAATATGCTCGGTGACCAGCTCTGTATCCAGAGGGGTAACAACAGCCGGGCTGGCCCAGACCTCTACCTGGCCATCACTCTCCTCATCTGTATTCCAGGCAATATCAGCACTGGTCTCGGTAATGTTAGACACACCCACCCCAGAGATTTCCGGAGGCGTTGTATCACGTGGTGCTCCACCACCACCACCACCACCACCACCACCGCCGCCACCGCCAGACCTGGTGATAGTTACCGAATCACCAACCCATACCGCCATTATCTCCTCAGCCAGTATATCGGATAGTGTTCCGTTGGACAGGACTATGGTGCTAACATCACCCTCAGAGCCGAGAACATGGAAGTGCAGTACCGACAGGTACCCGGAGCCGGTGGCCCCCGTTAAGCCGGGGACATTCTGGACCACCCGGTATGTACCGGCACTAAGCTCGTTATAGATGTCAACCGGTATCTCGATTGAACCTATCAGTCCTGCAGTGGCATCATCCAGCCGCAGCACTAAAGGATCAAAGGTAATATCATACTGGCAGGCGTCAAAGTCGGTCACGTCGCCGATATCAACGTTAGCAGTAAAGTCGCTGCCAGCTCGCGGTCCAGCCGGGGCATCAATGCTAACTACAGCCATTCCCGGCGGTACCGGGGCGGTGGTAAAGCTCCAGGAATAGGTCGAAGCCAGAGGATTTCCAGCGGTATCGGTAATCGCCGTACTTAAGCTGGCAGTATAGGTAGTCTCGTAGGCCAGGTTAATAGCCGGGGTAAAGGTAGCCGTATAAGTACCACTATTATAGGAAACGCTGCCCAACACACCGGCTATGGTAAAGCTGCTATTAGTGATGGTTGATTCATCCATCGCCTCGCTAAAAGTAGCCGTTACCACTGTGTCTACTAGCACGTCGGTGGCACCAGCCGTCGGTGAGGTGCTAGCTACGGTGGGTGGGGTGGTGTCGGCAACAGTCACGGTGTCCCCAGCCCATGTTGCCGGTATCTGGCTGGCCGTAATATCACTGAGTATTCCGCCGGACAGGTCTATGGCGCTGCTATCGCCTTCAGAGCCGAGAACATGGAAGTGCAGTACCGCCAGATACCCGGAGCCGGTTGCTCCGGTTAAGCCGGGGACATTCTGAATCACCCGCCAATTACCGGCAGAAAGCTCGTTATAGATGTCAACCGGAACCGTGGTTGAACCTATCAGCCCTGAGGTGACATCATCCAGACGCAATACCAGAGGGTCAAAGGTAATATCATACTGGCAGGCGTCAAAGTCGGTCACACCGCTGATATCGACATCGGCGGTAAAGTCGCTGCCAGGCGCTACCCCCGCCGGCGCATCAATGCTAACGGCAACCACTCCCGGTGCTGACCCGGTGGTAAAGCTCCAGGAATAGGTTAAAGCCAGTGGATTGCCGGCGGCATCGGTTATCGCCGTACTCAAGCTGGCGGTATAGGTAGTGTCATAGGTCAGGTTAATAGCCGGGGTAAAGGTAGCCGTATAAGTACCACTATTATAGGAAACGCTGCCTGATACACCAGCTATGGTAAAGCTGCCGGTGGTTATGGTTGATTCGTCCATCGCCTCGCTGAAAGTAGCCGTTACCACTGTGTCCACGGCCACACCCGTAGCCAAATTCGTTGGTGAAGTACTAACTACGGTGGGCGGGGTGGTATCGCCTTGCACAGTAACCGAATCACCGCTCCAGACAGCCGGTATCTGACTGGCCGTAATATCACTGAGTATTCCGCCAGACAGGTTAATAGTGCTACTCTCGCCGTCGGAGCCGATAACATGGAAGTGCAGTACCGCCAGATACCCGGAGCCAGTTACCCCGCTTAGGCCGGGGACATTCTGAATCACCCGCCAATTACCGGCTGAAAGCTCATTATAGATGTCAACCGGCACCGGGGTTGAACCTATCAGCCCTGAGGTGACATCATCCAGACGCAGTACCAGAGGATCAAAGGTAACGTCATACTGGCAGGCGTCAAAATCGGTCACGCTGCTGATATCAACGTTAGCGGTAAAGTCTTCGCCAGGCGTTACCTGAGCCGGTGCGTCAATGCTTACTAAAGCCGTTCCCGGCGGCAACGAGCCGGTGGTAAAGCTCCAGGAATAGGTAGAAGCCAGCGGATTGCCGGCAACATCGGTTATCGCCGTACTTAAGCTGGCGGTATAGGTGGTATCATAGGCCATGTTGGCAGCCGGGGTAAAGGTGGCAGTATAGGTACCAAAGTCATAAGATACGCTGCCTGATACACCAGCTATAGTAAAGCTGCCAGTGGTTATGGTTGATTCGTCCATCCTCTCACTGAAAGTAGCCGTTACCACTGCATCCACCAGTACATCGGTGGCATCAGCTGCCGGTGAGGTACTGGATACCGTTGGCGCCGTAAAATCGGAAACACTCACGGTGTCCCCAACCCACGTCGCCGGTATCTGGCTAGCGGTAATATCACTGAGTACGCCACCAGACAGGTCTATGGCGCTGCTCTCACCCTCGGAGCCGATAACATGGAAGTGCAGTACCGCCAGATACCCGGAGCCAGTTACCCCGCTTAGGCCGGGGACATTCTGAATCACCCGCCAGGTACCGGCTGAAAGCTCATTATAGATATCAACCGGCACCGCGGTAGAACCAATCAGTCCTGCGGTGACATCATCCAGCCGCAGTACCAGAGGATCAAAGATAATATCATACTGGCAGGCGTCAAAGTCGGTCACCTCATTAACACTGACATTAGCGGTAAAGTCACTGTCAGCGGTTGCTTCAGCCGGGGCCTCGATAGTAACGACGGTTGCTTCCTGTGCCACCACCGAGAACAGTGCTCCACCTCCCAGAAGCAGAGCCACAATGGCTATTAGGCCCAGAATCTTTGCTATCCTTCCCATTGCGTCCTCCTTACATCGCCATTCCGCTCTCCCTTTAGAGGGGAGAATCAGGTTTCAGCATAGAATGTCACTCCTCCAGACCCCCGCTTCAGGGATCCTTCCTCCTTATCTTTTATCTTTTATTTAGCTCCTCTTTAACTATGGATAGGCAATTATTATCTCTACCATGGTGATGTCTAAGGCATTGACCGAGCCGTCTTCATTGGCATCAGCCCCAGGTGTTTCGGCATCCAGACCGACAACAATCCTCTCTACCTTGGTAATGTCTAAAGCGTTAACAAAGCCGTCGCCATTGGCATCACCTGGATCCACCCCCGATTCCTCCTCTGTGGTAAAGCTCCAGCTATAGGTCGAAGTCAGCGGGTTGCCCGCGGCATCGGTTATCGCCGTGCTTAAGCTGGCGGTATAGGTGGTCTCGTATGCCAGGTTGGCAGACGGGTTAAAGGTAGCTGTATAGGTAACGCTGTTATAGGAAACGCTGCCTGATACACCAGCCACGGTAAAGCTGCCGGTGGTTATGGTTGCCACATCCATCGCCTCGCTGAAGGTAGCCGTTATATTTGCGCCCACGGCCACATCAATTTCGTCAGACGCTGGTGAGGTGCTAACTACCGTAGGTGGAGTAGTGTCATCAGTAGTAGTGGTAAAACTCCAGGAATACTCCGCCCCTATCGCGTTGCCCGCGGCATCGGTAACCGCCGTGGTTAAGGTGGCAGTATAGGTAGTACCCTCAGTCAGGTTAGCGTCCGGGGTGAAGGTAGCGGTATAGGTGCCGAAGTCATAGGAGATGCTGCCCGATACACCAGCCACGGTAAAGCTGCCGGTGGTTATGGTTGATTCGTCCATCCTCTCACTAAAGGTAGCCGTTACCACTGTAGCTAACGCCACATCAGTAGCCCCACTCGCCGGTGATATGTCGGAAACTGTAGGCGCTGCCGTATCAATGGTAAAGCTGTCATTAGCGTGGTCTACCTCAGCCGTGGTATTCGGAGGTGAGGCAGCATCAGTTGCCCGGACATATACCGTATATCCCCCATCAGCCAGCGCTGGTATTGTGAAGGTGTACTCCTCACTGGGACTATCAAAGGCGCCGTCAGTGGCAGTAGCCTCCACCCAAACCCTCCAGCTCCCGGTACCAACCTGGTACTCCACCGAGGCGATATTGCTTAGTTCATCGATAGCCGTCCCGGTGAAGGTCGGGGTGTTGTCGTTGGTAGGGTCAGGGCTGAGTGGCGTTATATCCACCACTGGCGGGTTGGGGTCAGTGTTAACCACCAGGTTATGCTCGGTTACCGCCCCAGCGCTAAAAGCATAGTCATATACTGGGTCAGTTGCTGTACCATTTACAAGGAAGGATATGGTAGCCCCGGTCTCAATCTCACCGGTAACCGAAAGCTTTTCGTCAAAGGCACCCGAGCCGCCATACTGGCCGGCCACAGTAGTGGTGATACTGCCGCACTCTACTTCCCCAACCTCAGCCGTGACTACCGTCCCCACCGCGGCTGGCGAACCAGCTATAGTCAGTGTCCCGTAGAAGGCGTGGGGCAGGGTCGGCATATCGGCGTAGGCAGGGATGGCACAGAGAAGCAGCGCCACTACTATCAATGGGCAGAGGAGCCATACTCTCTTTCTTTTCATATTTTCCTCCCCAATTTCATGTTTCTAGTTTCCCATCCCCAATGTTTGCTAAAGTTATGGGGGAGGGGGAGTTAGGGGTCCCCCTCCCCCATCCTAGATCAGCCAACCGTTTTCTCCATCGGTTAAGCTCTTCTTAGTCAAGGTCGGGTGCTATCGGCGTGATTTCAAACCCGGCCAGGGTAGCCGCGTTCTGCATGTAACACCAGTAGCCCAGACCAGCGAACATGTCTTGTGGCGAAGCATAACCCGCGCCAGAGGAATAAGCCCAGCTTGCGCCGGCCACGCCAAACATGTCGGTCTGGGTGGCATTTAGCGACGGGCTGATTACCTGGGAATAACCGGGCAGGCCAGCCGCTGTCTGGTAAACTGAAACCACAGCATCGTCGGCATTCTTGCCCGAGCTGGAGAGGTATGCCAGGCTGATGAGGTTCCACCCCGCCGATAAGGCTTTGCTCGGCATAGTCCAGGCGCCGGCGTCAAACTTGAGCAGCACATCGGTGGCGATGCTCATCTTGACATAGACGGCATCACACGCATTCAGCACATAGCCGGTGGTTATCTGGTGCCAGCCAGTAGCATCATAGTAGTAGCCGATGGTCATGTGGGCCGGAATCAGCTCATCAATAGAGTCAGCGGTGGAGATGAGCTTCACCGGCGTGGACAGTGTGTTCCAACCTGAGACCAGACTCATGGTGGACGCCTGGTAGGAAGCATTGTCCGCCACCACATCTGCCAGTGACTTATGCAGCCACGGGTAGTAGCAAACCTTGTCGGTGATTGCGTCACCGGCACCACCGGTGTTGGACTTGCTAACGGTGGCTGCGGTCAGAGCGGTGTAGGCTGGACCGGTGGCACTACCAAAGTAGTTGTACTTGCAGTCGTGGCCTCCGGTAGGGGACGCTGCTGCGTAGATGGCATAACCATTGTTGCCGGAGATATCGTTGTACTGAACAGTAATAACAGAGGCAGTATCCTCATCCGGTATATGGATAGCACCCTCTGAGTCAGCTCCAGCGCATCCGGTTATAGTGTTGTTCTTTATCGCCACCGCAGTAGTGTTATGGGCGCCTTCAACCTTTATTCCGTACCTATAAGCGCCGGTGATGGTGTTGCCGGTTATGGTGGCCGAGGCAATGTAGTCAGACAGATTGAGTGAGCTATAGCCGTTGGTTATGGTATTGTTGGTGATAACAGCGGTAACATATCTGTATGGGTCGACGTTGTTGCCTCTAATCTGGATACCGTAGTCATTACAGTTGGTCAGGGTGTTGCCGCTTATGGTCACCCCGCTCATAGTATTGGTTCCACAGCTGTCGAGGTCAAAGAGAATACTAGCAGCCCTCCCACCACTTATGGCATTGAAGCCAACGCAGTTGTTGAAGGTGTTGTTGCTTACTGTGGATGAGGTTATGCTACCCGCATAGCTGCGTGTCCAGACTACACCTTCGGCGCTTGTGCCTTGGTCCGGTATTATGTAGTTGAATGTGTTGTTACTCACCGTGACATAATCATAGCCATTGTTCATAACCCCGGCATGGAACTCGTAATTCGTCCTCAGCCGGTCAAAGGTGAGACCATCAATGATTAGCGGGTTGGTGGTTGTGCCATCGGTGCTTATATTTATCGCACGGATAGTATCAGCGGTAGGTCTGAGCGTGGTGTACGAGGCGCCATTCTGCGAGGTCAGCGTAACCTTCTTGCTCAGACTAATGGCAGCATCCAGCTCGTAGATGCCGTCGCCCAGCTTCACCGTGTCACCAGCCACTGCCGCGGTTATGGCATCATTTATGTAGTCCACCGAGTATTTCTGGGTCTCTGGATCGCCATCACCAGTCTCAGCGACAGCGGAAGTGGAAGTTGCTGCGTAGGTCTTTATCAGGTTGTCATTGCTGTCGTAGAGCGAGACCCCGGGGGCAATGGTCATTGCCCAGGTACCCGAGGTGTAGCCGGTAGCCGATGCCGTCAGGGTTACCGTTCCTGCCACGCTGTCCCGGTAGTAAACCGTAAGCAGCCCATCAGTTGTCGCGCTGCTGGAAACCTGGGTGAAAGCACCGGTACCATCCGTCTCGGCATTCGTATAGAAGATGCCCGAGCCCTGCGACGAAGTAAAGCTTACCGTCGGTTCCGTATCCGGGTCTACCAGGTTTCCGTAAGTGTCCTGAACCTCCACAAACAGGCGGGAGGAATACATGTTTATCATCGTAGCGCTGTCGGAATATGAGGTTCCCGGATAGGCATCATTGTTGAACCCTATCTTGGTAGCGGTGCCGGCAGTAACATTGTAACCGTCGGCTTCCGCAATAAACTGCTCCTCCGCACTGGTGCTGACATAGCAATCGGTACGGGCAGAGGTCTTGACGGTGGTAGGATTCACAATGTTGGCGCCAGTGGCAAACCTGACCCTCTGACTTGCCGCTGCGGACAGTTCTACGGGCGTGGTGATGGTTACCATACGCGCCTTCTGGTTGACAACGGGAGCAACGGTGCATGTCTCCCAGTTACCGGTATTGTTTTGACATGAAACATTGTCGGCGCTAATGGAGCTGGGCACAGTGGTCCCGTAGGGGAAAATAACCGTCACCGTACCAGTGCCTGCCGCTAACAATTCGCCAAGAGTCATTGTAAAGGTGTACTGCCCCGCCGAACCAGCGGTGGTCGGGCTGAGAGTCAACACAGGCGCACCGGGAGGGTCGTCATCAAGGTCAAAGCTGTCAGATAACACCGGGGTGGTGTCCTGGCTGGTGTACACCTTCACCTTATATGGTAGGCTCGACGTACTGGCAGAGGTTTTCACTGCGGCAGCGGCCGCTATTTTCAAAGAGCAAGCACTACCGGCATCTAGGTCCACCGGGGTGGTTACCGTTATCCGGAAGCCAGTGGCAGAAAGGGTGGCAGCGCTGGTGCAATCAGTAGCGCTGTAGGTGCTGGCTTCACCGTCACGGTCAACATCATAATTGGTCATGGTGGTATTGGCGCTAGCCAGGGTAAACGCTGCCGGACCCATGTCGGTTGAGCCATCGGGAACCCACACCGTAATCGTGTCCACCCCCCGGCTCATAGCCGTAGTTGGAGTGAAGTGGACGGTAAAACCTGCGGCAACAGCAGTTGAAGCATGATTTATGTTATAGTCTGCTTCGGTAAACTGCACCCACACATCGGTCACCGCAGTGGCGGCTTGAGCCACCGGAGCCAGTGTCAGCACAAGGGCAGACACCAGAACCAGCATCAGCCCAATATGCCCTAAAAGCTTAAACTTTCCTTTCATGTTTCTATTTATCTCCTCCTCTAAATTGATTTGGTTTCTGCGATTATTCATTAGTTTTGTTAAAAACTTTTCCACTAAGCATCACCTCCTTCAATCTGGCGTTATTCTCTCCTTCTCCTTTCAATCAATAAACATCACCTCCTTTAAGTAAAAGCTGTTAATTATTTCCCCCTGCCGCCTCTTTCTTTTTCCAGCACATAACCAGGTCACGGATTAAACCCTCGTAACTCTGCCCGGTATGCTTGATTGAGTCCAAAAATTCCTTAGTTTCCCTTGAAATACTCACAGTCACCCGCTTTTTGCTTTTAGCTTTCACGACTAAAACTCCAAACCGAGATTAGGTATTTACCACTATCAGCTATAGCGTGACCTTTGGGCACTAACTTGCCCGATAACTGATGCCGAGACTTGTCTATAAGTCTATTTACGTATGTAGAATTAACTACGATGGAACACTTTTGTCAACATAGTAGCATATTAAAGCACTATTGTCAATACCACTAATGGGGTAGATTTCGGGCATTTTTAAAACTCTGGTTCCCCCCTACTTCCGCCTGATTTTTTAATGAGATTTAAACGCTAATTCTATGGGCAATTAACTCCGCTACCCTAAACTGAAAATAGAAGTTAGACACTGGGTAACCGGATAAAAAAAGAAACAGGAAATGAAAAGAAGTACTTTTAACATTAACTCCAAGGGAATAAAGCCAGCGTCAAGGAAAGGCCTACCCTACCTTTATATAGGTCTACTTATGCTACTGGCGGTATCACTGTTCTCAGGCTGTTCCCTGCCGCAAAAAACATCCAATGAACTCCTGGCACCAGAGCCGCCTGAATTTACCTACAGCGTTAGTGTATCCGCAGCGCCAATACAGATAAGCAGTGGTAACCTCCACTGGCACAGAGAGCTACCCAAAGACAGCTACACCCTGGAGAATACGGCGCTGGAAATATATAACCTCGGCGATTTTGACATCGCGGTTGCCCAGCTGGAAATAACGGTTGACGAGGATGCCAGGTTATTTGACATTGACCTGGTAATAGTCGGTGGGGCTAGAGAGAGCATAGCTTTGCAGCCGATGATGGAGGGTTACGATGGCGGTGTCCACCGTGTCTACATGTCACTACTAGACGATAACGGCGGGGTCTTATACCGGAATCAAGGCGAGGACATAGGACCATTGGAGCCAGAACCGGGAACGGGTAGCTGGCACTCCATGCCCGATTAAACCACCCATCCCCCAACGTAAATCAACAGCGCCTCATTTACAAATGTCATCTTCTAAGCTAAAATGAAAGCGGTTTTAACTTGTCATTTCCCCCCAGCGCACAGTACAATGGGTGATGACATGTAGCAAGCGGGCCGCTAGCTCAACTGGCAGAGCAGCTGACTCTTAATCAGCAGGTTACAGGTTCGATTCCTGTGCGGCTCACACTCAAATCCCGCATCTTCGGCAACATTTTGGCAACGTCCTCTGGCTTCAATAACCCCGGTAATATCAACCGGTCGAGGCTATCAGCGGCTGATTTTTGCATACCAGGCATGACGTGTCCGTAGGTATCCAGTGTGAAGGCGACGCTTGCATGGCCCAATCGCTCACTTACAACTTTTCTGTGCCCCGATAATAGTCGAACCTCTATTAGTATTATCTCTCAAATGACAAAGAAATAGCAGCCTCGGCAAAGAAGTTCTCTGGTTTAGTTATAATACCAATTATACAGTACGTATTTTTAAATATATTATTTAAAACCATTTAAAAAGGTTCAAAATTAGCACGTTATTGAGACCAAAAACGTCAAATCTGGTACAAACCAAAACCTAAAGGCAATTCATATTACACAATCTGACGGTTTGTTACCCAACGATTCTGACAATAGTGCAATCTGGGCACATAACCAAGGCTCAGAATGTGATATTCTGGCTGATTTTGTGGATCATGCTTGCTTGTTTCCTGGCCTGACTATCAATAACGGCACAGAAGAATGATGCAACACAAAATCAGCCGTGCTACCAAGGACCAAGCGCCTAACGCCTCCATGCCCATGAGTGGCAATAGCGATCAGCTTACAGCCATTTTCTCGAGCATAATTAGTAATAGTCTCTCCTGCTATGCCGGGAAGTACTACGCATTGTACATCTAATCCTTTCTCCCGCATTGGTTCCGCAATGCGCCTCAAGTAATCATCCGCCTCACTTTCCTCTTTTCTGGTGCGCCGCGCTGCTCCCTCTGTAGACATTGGTATTCCAGGCTCCCCTGGTATGCCAATCGGAACTGTTATTTCAGGTAGACTAACTACGCTAAGTAAAACGACTTTACTATGGTGGGCCAGTTCCTCATCGGTCACGTAAGGTAAGATTTCCTCAGCTACGCTGGAACCATCAAGACATACTACGATTCTCTCGAACATTTCACTTTCCTCCTCACATAATGTAGAGAGCTAGCCAACCATAGCAAACCCGTTTTTAGTATAGCATGAGAAGAGCAATGCTCCACCGCCGTTTTGAATAATTAAGGGCATTTACTTGCCCCTACTCAGACCTGAGGGCTTCAATAGGGTTGAGGCGGGAGGCGTTCCAGGCAGGATAGAAGCCAAAGAACAGGCCAATGCCAACCGAGACCGAAACGGCAAGTATAACTATATCAGCCGTAACTACGGTTGTCATCAGTCCCATGCTGTTCAAAAAATAGGCTACAAGCCAGCCGATTATCACCCCGATTATACCCCCGGCTAGAGTGAGAAAGGCGGCTTCAATCAGGAACTGAATCCAGATATCATGCTCCCTGGCCCCCAGCGCCTTGCGGATGCCTATCTCTCTGGTCCTCTCCAGCACCGATACCAGCATGATGTTCATCACGCCGATGCCCCCCACCAGCAGTGAAATGGCGGCGATAGCCCCCAGCAGAAGGGTCATTGTGCCGGCCGTTTCCGAGATAGCTGCGGCTATCTCCTGCATGGACGTGATGCTGAAATCGTCATCGTCGAGAGAACCGAGGCGGTGACGGGAGCGGAGCAGGGTGGTGATTTCCTCAACGACGTAGTCAGCCTGCGTCTCGTCACTTACCGTCAGCGATATGGATGATATCACACGCTCGCCCTGGGCGGTCCTCGGCTGGGCAACCATCTGCTGCATAGCCGTCAGCGGGATAAAGATAGCGTCATCAGACCCCCCCATCATTGACTCATTGCCTTCCAGAACACCTGCAACGCGGACTATATTTCCGCCCATCCGCATCTGCTGCCCTATCGGGTTATCATCGCCAAAGAGGGTCTCTTTTACGCTGGAACCCAGCACCACCACCTTGGCGCCGCGCTGATAATCATATTCAGTGAAGAAGGAACCGCTGGCAACATCCAGGTTGTTAACCTCCAAGTAATCCGGGGTTGTGCCGGTGACCGAGGCATTTGTATTCTCGCTGCCGACGACCAACTGGAGGTTGCTGGAGTAAGAAGGCACTACCGCTGATATATAGGAGACATCTTCGGCTATTGCCTCGGCATCATCTATGGTCAGGGTCTGAGTGCTGCCGCCACCACCCCTGACCCCGCCGAAACCGAAGCTCGCCCCGGGGCGGATGGTAATGAGGTCTGAGCCCATACTTTCAATATTAGCCAGAATCTGGGCGGTAGTTCCTTTGCCGATTGACATCAGTATAATCACAGCCCCCACGCCGATAACGATTCCCAGCATGGTCAAAAAGCTGCGAAGCTTATGCGTGCTTATTCCAAGCCAGACGGTAGATAAAAGGCTACTCCACTTTTTCATAAGTTTTACCCCGCCGTTATCTCCCCATCTTTGAGGTGGATGATGCGCTGGCAGTGACTGGCAATGTTGGCATCATGGGTTACCAGCAGCACGGTTATGCCCTGCTCAGCATGTAGAGAGGTAAGAATGGAGATTATCTCCTCACCGGAGTGGCTATCCAGCTGGCCGGTAGGCTCGTCGGCCAGAAACAGAGACGGGTTTTTCACCAGGGCCCGGGCGATAGCTACCCTCTGTTGCTCACCCCCGGAAAGCTCGACTGGGCGATGCTTGACTCTCTCGGAAAGCCCCACCTTGGCCAGCGCCTCTAAGGCCCGTTTACGGTCAATACCACCAGCATATGTCATGCCAAGCTCCACATTAGCCAGTGCCGTGAGCCGGGAAAGCAGGTTAAAGGTCTGAAAGATAAAGCCGATCTTCTGCCCCCTGATATTAGCCAACTCGCCGCCTTTAAGACGGCTGACTTCTCTCCCCTCAAGATAGTACTTACCCGATGTCGGCTTATCCAGACAGCCAAGAAGATTGAGCAGTGTCGTCTTCCCCGAACCGGAGGGCCCCATAATCGCTACCAGTTCGCCCTTGTCAATATTCAGGTTTATCCCCTTGAGCACCTCCAGTTCTCTCTTGCCTATAGGGTAGACCTTGCTTATATCCTGCAAATTAATCATCGGGGTGGCCTCATTCCCGGTATCATCATTCCACCTGGCGGTCCTCCTTGTTGGGTTGTAGTCTCGGTAATAGCAGTTCCCTCTGGAACAACCACCTGCTCACCTTCGCTTAAGCCCTCGGTTACCTCGGTATACTGCCAGTCGCTAATGCCGGTCGTTACGGCACGCTCCTCGATGCTGCCATCCGCTAACATCACCTGGACGTAGTTCTGCTGTCCCTGGGTGGTAATCGCCCCGTTGGGTACCAGCAACACATCGGTTGCCTCTTCTATTATTATGCTTACGGTGACGGTGAACCCTTCCCGGAGCTGAAAGTTTTCAAATGCGGCTTGCTGCTCTGCCTGCGCCTGCTGCATCCGCTGCTGCATCTGCTTCAGTATTGCCTCGGCCTCTTCCTCGGTCATCTTACCCTCATCAATAGCCTGCTTGATTGGCTCGGGGAGCTCACCGGACGAAATATCTGGCACTGCCTCCTGCCATTGCTGCATTAGCTCTTCCAGCGGCTTCAGTTCCACCGTCACCTCATAGTTCACCACGCCTGAAGAAATAGTGGCAGTCGGTGAAATACGAGTAACTTCAGCCGGAATGGTGAGCGACGCCATAGCATCTACCTGCACCGTGGCGTCTCCCCCCACCTCCAGCTCAAAGATATCCATCTCGCTGACCAGGATATCAGCCTCAAACTTGTTAGGGTCGGCAAGCTGCACCGCCACTGTTCCCGGCAGCACCTCGTCACCACCCTCAACGTTCACCCTGGTGATAAAGCCGTCAAAGGGAGCGGTAATTTCGGGGCTCTTTTCCAGGGCTTCCTCAAGCACCGCCTGGGCATCTTCAAGCTTTGCTTCGGCGAGCACGAGCCTCAGCTCCAGTATGTCTATTTCCTCATCGTCAAAGTTAGTGGAATATATAATATCTCCAGTAATAAGGGTGACCGTATCCGCCTCAGCTTTTTCCAGGGAAAGCTCGGCATTTTCCAGGTTAATCTGGGCCTGAATCAGGTCAAGCTCTAGGTTGGTCAGCACATCGTCCCACTCTGAAGTGTCCAGTCTCGCCAGCAGCTGCCCCTCTTCCACAGAATCGCCCTCTTCCACCAGGATTTCTTCCACCGTAATTGCTTCCGCCCTCCCCGGAATGTCAAAGGCAAGATCTTCCATACGGGACAAAGCCAGGTTGCCGCTGGCAGTGATATCCACGGTTAAGTTCCCTCGCTGCACCGTTACTACCTGTTGCTCCGATGATGACTCTGGTTCAGAAGCACAACTTAATGAGAGAACGCTGATACTGCACAGCGCCAGGGTTATCAGCAATATCTTTAAAGCCTTCATTGTTATTCACCTATGCCTTTATTATATTATTACTGGCATTGAACTGGCATTGAGACAAAAGCAATTCCAATCAACAGTATGGCAAAAAATTGTTA
>Ga0315549_1001617_pt1 | contig 22984 bp, 17 predicted proteins | sample SalMarSW160200MG_FD_203101 | JGI IMG/M metagenome (GOLD analysis project Ga0315549, IMG submission 203101) | Salt marsh sediment microbial communities from the Plum Island Ecosystem LTER, Massachusetts, United States - Salt Marsh Sediment SW1601-200 ... | reverse complement strand
GAGATTCAAGCGCCGGATCTCAGCGCTCACCTCCTTGAACCGCCTCGCCTTTCCTGCCTGCCTCTTGAGCGTATCCATCTCCTTTTTGATCTCAACCAGCAGGTCTTCTATCCTGCTGAGGTTATCCTTCGTTAATGCGATCTTCCGCAACGATGTCTCTCTTCTGACCTTATATTTAGAGATGCCGGCTGCCTCCTCCAAGAGAAGCCTCGTCTCCTCGGGCTTTTGTTCTATTATGGTGCTGATCTCTCCTTGGGCAATAACCGAATATGCCCTGTTGCCCAACCCGGTGTCCATGAATAGATCGTGGATATCCTTTAGCCTGCACAGCGCGTTGTTGATGAGGTATTCACTCTCGCCGGATCGAAAGAGGCGCCTGGTAACGGAAATCTCATCCGAATCATGTGTTCCCGCGCCATTCTCAAATGTCAGTGTCACCTCGGCCATACCAAGCGGCCTCGATGAGGTTGCGCCGGAAAAGATCATGTCCTCCATCTGCCTTCCCCGCAGCTTCTTTGGGCTTTGCTCGCCTAGGACCCACCGTATTGCGTCAACGATGTTGCTCTTGCCGCACCCATTCGGGCCGACAAATGCGCTTATTCCCGGCGAGAGCTTGACATTCAATTTATCCATAAACGATTTAAAGCCCTGGATATAGATAGTTTTTATCCGCATCTCTTCCCGCCTCCCTCTATTCTCGGCGTCTGATGTATAGCAGATGTTAATAAAACTGTAAAGGGAAAAATACTATATGGTGTATATTTACTATATAATGTGGCAACATATTGTGGATATAGATTGATGGGAAAAGTCCTTGACATACCCTGAACAAACTATCTAATATACAAAGACTATATTTAACTGGCTAATATAACACCACATTCTAATCATCCTTTTTTTACAGGTAGGCTGTGTGAACCTCAGGATAAAGATAGTTGCTATCTCGCGCATGATATCTGTTTTTTCCTTGCTGGTATCCCTATCCTTCCCCTTCGCCTCCCATGCCCGGGAAGCTGAGAGGGACTCCTTTTCCATTTCTCTCGTTCAAGAGGCTACGGTGAGGAAGGACGATGTGAGCGGGGTTCCCTATGAACGATATACGGTAAAGAAGGACGATTACCTCTGGAAGATCCTCCGCGACAAGGGCTTTATCCCCGGCCCGGATATCAGCGAGTTGCTCTCCGCTATAAAGGGCATGAATACGTCGCTTAAAAACCTGGATCTTATTCATCCGGGGCAGACTATTCTCATCCCGCTCAAGATAGTGCCTAAGAAGTCATATGAGAGCGAGGTGGACGAGTTTTTCCAGAAATCGGTGATGGGTTTCTCCTCGCTCGAGGGAGTGAATCTGGAAAACTATAGGGTAAAACCAGGCGATAACATCTCCAAGGTCGTCATGAGCAAGTATACGATACCCCCTCATTATCTCTATACTGAATATCTCGATCTGGTCCACATGTTTAATCCCACCATGAAAAACGTCGATCTCATCTACCCAAATCAAGTTATAAGGCTCCCAATCTATTCGCCGGAGATCGTCAGGGTGCCTCTTGAAAAACCTCTGAAATCAAAACGCAAGATGGCCGAGCCCGTAGTTACTGCGCGGTCACAGAAATCTCCAAAAACCCTTCCGCTGAGAAGGGAGCTTAGGGATATCTTCGATCAAATAGGCGAGGAATGGGTAGATTCCGGTGAACAATTCATCCCTTTAAAATCAGGAGGACACGTAAATCTCAAGGCCGACTCCTTTCCCACGCTAAACCTGCGCAATGGCAGGATGTTGATTATCGACTCCCATAACGAGCTCCCCGAGGACATCGCCAGGTTGATTGAATCGGACTGGCAGGCTTACAAGATCGTGCGCCTCGCCCCCCATGAAAATCTCAAAGCGGCGTTGGATAAGCTCTTCGCTGCCAGCGGCTATCACGATGTACTGGGGACAGGAGAGAGGCTGAAACTCCGAAGCGATATCGATATTACCCTTGCAGGCGACTGGGTTATTATCCCGCAAAAGGCAGCGGGGGACACCCCTGAGGACATAATAGTCCTCACCCTTATAAGCACTCCAATGGAACGGACACCGCTGGTGGTGAAGAGATACCTCAAAAGGCTGAGGGTGACGGTAGTAGACTACCCCGATTTCTCTCTTTCCAGAAAGGTGGAAGAGGAGACACCCCCAGAAAAGATACCTTTCGAGAAGAGGAGCCGCTCTTCCCTTCCGACGCTCCTCTTGCATCTCTCGGGACAGCCCTTCTCAATGGATGTGAAGATCCCCGTGTACCAAAGCGGGAAGACCGGCTTCAGCCTCACAATTCACGCGGACATATTCTTCAGCAGGGCGGGCAGCGATTGCATCATCGACACCACCGGCCTGTCGCCTGATATTATAGAACTGCTTACCAAGCACCGATTCCGCGTGCTCACCCTTGCAGGTGAAAAGGACCCCCGCAAGATTACCGAGCTCCTGCTTGATTTTTTAGACATGGAATTCGATCCAAGGCCCCACGACTTCCCCGTCTCATCACGGGATGAAGCACGAAATATCACGCTCACCATTCAAGGGATAAGCTTTTCAGACAAAGATAACCGAAAGATCCTGGCGGCCGATACGCCACTTCCCGTTGAGGTCGCAGCCTTTCTTAATCAAAGGGGGTACCACCTGCTTGAACTAGGCCAACTGAAAGGCCATTAAAGCAACTCTTCGTTACGCCTTTGTCATTCCTCTCCTTTCCCCTCAGCCGACCTACCTGAATAAGAATTACCTAGCCTGGAAATGGCGTAAATCCTCCCATGAGGACTAGCGCAGTGGAAACGCGTAGACAACCTCACCTGCTTTCCCCACTTCTATTATTGCATCAGGGATACCAAGCCCCAGGATAAGGCCATCATAGAAGCAAGAAAGTATTAGGAAGAAAGTATGAGGATAATTTTCTCCTAGCACTATTTTCTTAGAGATCCAGAGCTCAAAAATACGAAGAAAAACAATACCATTGACTGATTGTCTTTATCTTCAAAAAAAAATATATGTACTATCAAGAAAGTGAGGTCTTAATGGGAAGCGTACGATTTTTGACGAATGAGATGTTATATGTCGCAAACAGAGATCTTACCTTCTAATCCTGGAACCTCTATTCAGGCATACATCATGCATATTACATATTGACTATCCAGCTCCGAGCAGAATTCATTTCTGTTAGGGGCCTTGTAGAGGACAGCTCATTCATTTTTCAGGCAATTTCACAAACCATTTCGGCTTAATAGTCTTCGGGGTACAGCCCATCATTGCGTTATCCGCGATAATGAAGGTTCGTGCTACCCCTAGCAATTGTTGTTCATCGCTTTATTGGGAAGATGGGAGGGAGATGAGACGATGAGAATACAAGGAGCACGCCAGGATTTTCTCGCCGAGACTATCAAGGGAATACAGCTTGCCATTAAAAACAATGCCTCTTATCCAGGGGACCACCCCGCTCTTTCCCAGGCTGCCGAGAAATCATACGAAGCCCTTATGAGCCTTCTTGATGAAGAGGCCGCCATAACGGTGAGCGTTTACGGCAACAAGCTGCTAGTTGACGATATACCAATCGATGGAAAAACCCGCGCAACAATCAATTTTGCAAAGGAGCTCGATCAAAGGGCAATCGACAGCATCACCTTTTATCGGGGGCTCACGCTCACCGACTTCAGGGCATTTCTCGATGCCATGGTAAAGAGTCCCACTATCATGAACCAAGAAGCAGGTGTGGCATCTATTCTGCGTGAGCATGACGTGTCAACCATCCAGCTCAATGAGACCAAGTATGGGAAAATAGACGAAGATTCAGAACAGCCTAATAAGAGCACTATCCGGGAATACCTCAGTGGCGAAGATGATACCCTGGGGGTAAGCAGGGCTGAATTCCTCCATGTCCTCGACGATGAACCTCATCGGATTCCCGATCTTCTCCTGAAGGCGGTAGATGCCCTTGCTGTCTTGGATCATCCCGGCAATCAGGAAGCCCGTGGAAAGTTCGCAACAGAGTCTATGAATCGAATCGCCAGGGAGTTGGTGGCCACCCAAGAAGGCTGGAGTCAGTTCAAGGAAAAAATGACCTTAATCCTATCCGCATGCGACGAAGAACTGATAACACAAATAGTGCGCACAATGGGAGTAAAGGGAACAGGAGATACCACTATCGTAGATGACCTGGTCACGGAATTCTTCTATAGAACCCTGGCGGATATCTCTGCCAGCGACTACAAACAATACGGTAACCTCGATCTGACGCTCATTAAGAGCGTAGCACCCTCTCGAGAGGAGCGGAAAAAAATCTTCTCCCACCTGAAGGACACGTTGGGTGGGCTTCAAAATCCTGATGAGGAAAAGATCCTCTATGATTTATTTTTTAAAGAAGAGGAAATAAGCGAAGGAAATGTCTCTGAGCAAAACCACGATCCTTCTTCCATCGCAGAAGGGAAGAAGGATTTGAAGGACGATATCAGCAGGCTTCTCTCTGAGGGAAAAAATAACGAGGTCAAGGCTCTCATCAGGGATCTATCAAATAAGTTTGATGATACCTCCTGGAAGATCCGGAAGAATGTAGCAGAGCATATTCAAGAAATCACCGGTGCGCTGAATGAATTCCACAAGCTAAAGGATAACTTTCGGGAGATCGCAGATGTACTGATCAAGATGGTAAAACAGGAAAGCCATGTCGATACTTATCTGATCGTCTCCGACAACCTCCACAAGATATGCAACTCAAACAACGGCATCGCCAAGTATTTCATAAACGAAAGCATAGGGGGCGAGTTACTTGAGAGCGATAAAATCTCTATATCCCAGTTGCAGAAGGCGTTGATGGCGAGAAAGAAAAACGGCAAGAGCCTCCAATACAACCTGGGAGCCTTGAACCTGGTTGATGAAGCTGACCTCACGCATATCTTGTCTCAATCAAACAATGGAGGCCGAGTCATCAACCTCTCCGAGATGCGGACTATCCCGGAATATGTACTGAAGACTGTGCCGGTAAAATTCATACGGCGCCACCTGATTCTCCCCTTCAAGCTTGAGGCTGGAAACCTCGACATTGCCACGATGAACCCAGACGACCTCAATGTCCTGAGTGATATACACTTCTTGAGCGGCTATTCGCCCATCCCCCATCTCGCAGCTGAATACTATCTGCTCACTGCGATTGAGAAGTTCTACAACGTGAAGATCATCACGCCGGACATCAATCAGATCATGGAGGATGCGCAAGAAGAAGACGAGCTTTGGGAAAAAGAAGATACGACTTCGCACATGGAGGAGTTGAAGGACTCCGATGCACCGGTCGTCAAACTCGTGAATACCATTCTAAAAGAGGCAATCGCCAAAAAGGCCAGCGATATCCACGTAGAACCATACGAACACGAGCTGAGGGTTCGATTCAGGATTGACGGGACCCTTACCACACTTCTCACCCAGTCTGTGAGGTTTACCAATGCGCTGGCATCGCGCATAAAGGTGATGTCAGGCCTGGATATTGCGGAGCGACGCCTCCCGCAGGACGGGAGGTTCAAGGTGAGGATTAAGGGGAGCTATGTAGACGTTCGGGTATCCACCTTTCCGGGAATATTCGGTGAGAAGGTCGTGATGAGGCTCCTGGATAAATCGAACCTGGCATTGGATATCCACAATATTGGGATGGAAAGCCATGTCCTGGATACCGTGTCGACCTCTATGTGTAAGTCCAAGGGGATGATACTGGTCACCGGCCCTACGGGAAGCGGCAAGACCACTACCCTCTATTCGATGCTCCAGGCCATGAATGAGGGTTCCAGGAATATCTCCACCGCCGAGGATCCAATAGAGTATAATCTGCAGGGCATCAACCAGTTCCAGATACAACCAAAGATCGGTCTGGATTTTGCCCGGGCACTCAGGGCTTTCTTGAGACAAGACCCTGATATCATCATGGTGGGTGAGATTCGCGATCTTGAAACCGCTGAAATCGCTGTAAAGGCGGCGCTCACAGGGCATCTGGTACTGAGCACCCTTCACACCAACAGTGCTCCGGAGACGGTCACGAGGCTGCTGGATATCGGTATTGAGCCCTACTTAATCACCTCCTCCCTCAATCTCATCATCGCACAGCGATTGATGAGGAAGCTGTGCGAGCGCTGTAAGGTGGAAACCTCGCCCACCGATTTACAAAAAAGGGTCCTCGAAACTTACGGATTCACCCTTTCATCTCAGCGATTCTACAAGGCGGAGGGCTGTGAGGAGTGCAACAACACGGGCTACAAGGGAAGAGTTGCCATCTATGAGGTAATGCCAATGTGGGAGGAAATCCAGGAGCTGATTTTGAAAGGATCATCATCCCTTGAGATGTCAAGCAAGGCGCAGGAACTTGGCCTCGTCACCCTCCAGGAGCAAGGCTTCCGAAAGGCAGCAGAAGGGATCACCGATCTCGATGAATGGATGAGGACGGTCACCTAAAAGAGGAACCTCCTTGCTTTCCTTTATCTTGGAGCCAATGGCTTCATCATTTCCTCCAACGCAGAGGTTAAAGGCAGTAACCCTGTTAGATGCAGGTGAGTCACCGTAACCTGCATAAAAAAGCGGAATACGAACCCGGCCATCCTCCCCCCCTTATTCCGCTTTGAGTATTCTAACAGGGTGTTAAATCCCGCCCTCATGGGCGGGATTTTTTGAGCGTTGATGACCATCAACCTACCTCAGATTTTTCGGTACGCGCATTTCTTGTTTTATTCCCTCTTCGACCTATTTCCTGTCCGTAAGGGCCGAGTCTTTTCAGTCATTCCGAACATGTTCTGGAGCACTAGAAAGATATGCTCATATCCCGGTCCCCTGGTGAGATAAAGACTGAATCTTTGATTGACACCGTGTTTCTATTACCTTATATTGCTAGAGTCTGGTAACAGGTTCTCACACCTTCATACAAAGAGAACTTATGGCCCCTGAAGGCTCCTCAAAAGAGAGCGGCATTGTATCGTTAACCGACAAGGTTATCTATATCATCGGCCCGCAGCGATTCCAGAATGAGCTCATGGTCTCCTTCTTGACGCGGGAAACGGGCGCCACCTGCCGTGCCTGTGATGATGTCCGACAAGTTCCAGTGGTCGATGATAAGAAAACAACCCAACCCATCCTGGTCCTCCTGGACTGCCTGGAAAAAGAGCTCGATACCTATCTCGTTGCGGTTGCAGCGAGTAACAAAAACCTATTGTGCAGGCACTACGTGGCGCTCTATAACGTATCCTCTGGCTTGGGGATCGAAAAAAAGGCCCTAAGGAAGGGAATCCGGGGCTTTTTCTACAAGCAAGATCCACCGGAGCTCCTCCCAAAGGGTGTGAGTGCCCTGTTTAACGATGAGCTGTGGGTCTCAAGGGAAATTATGACCAAAACTATCTTGGAAAACAGGGACAGGGATATTATCACCATAACAGATCAAAACACGCTCACACCTCGAGAGATAGAGATACTCTCCTTCATAGCGTTAGGGGCAAAAAACGAGCACATCGCCGAGGAGCTCTTCATCAGCCCCAACACGGTGAAAACCCATATTTATAATATTTTCAAAAAGATAAATGTGCCCAATCGACTCCAGGCGGCACTGTGGGCCGCTAAAAATCTTTAGGATTGAGAAGCAAAACTAATCTCCCTTTTTTCCCTATTACAAACCTAATACTTTTTTATTAGCCTTTTCACACAAAAAAATACGACCAAAAAACATACTATCTTCTTATTGCATTTCACCTCAATCATCGGTTATTAATTCAATCAAAAAGAGGACGCCATGGGAGAGAGAAGAAGATTAGAACGATTCGATCTTGTTATGCCCGCCGCAATCGAACTCATCAATGAACGCCATGATGAACGGATGATACATCTGCTGACTACCAACATCTGCTCGGGCGGGGCATACTTTCACACCAATCAGCCATTGCCTGAAGGCACCCAGGTTAAGATTGACCTGGTCCTTCCCCTCGAAAACCTTGTGAAACTCAAAAAGGAACATAAAAAGGCCCTTATCAAGGTCACAGGAAAGGTCTTGCGCACCGAATCAGAGGGCATGGTCATCTGCTTCGACAAAGACTACCAGATCACTGGCTCCACGAAATAACCACACCATTAGTAACGAATCCACACCCAGAGGATATTGCTCTGTTTGGAGCCCCCTGGCAGGCGCCAAACGTGTCCTCAGATCCCGGGGTTGTTGGAGTAATGGCCTGCCCTCGCGCGACGACATGGTATCATGATACTGTTTCGCAAAAATGATAGTATCCTTGGCGCTAAACCCAATCCTCTATAACCAGGTCTGGGCCAGGGCGGGCATCACTCCGTGCGAATGAAAGAACTATGACCACCAGAGCCATCATCTCTGACCACCATCAAAGAACGTGGTTTTCTGAGACGAAATAAGACTCTCCGCATCAAGACTTCGACGCGATTCGCCCCGCCATCCTTGGCGTGCCAAAGCTTTAGCGACGGCAGATCATCCTTGCAGCCCCGCTATACGGGATCTCCGCTTCGCTCCGGCAAGCTGCAGGGTATTCTGGCGAAGGTGAATAACCCAAATACATTGACGATAGTCATGCATAGCTATATAAATAGTTCCGTTTTTACATACCAAGTAGGCTGCCAAGGGATCATGTGATTTATAAAGGATTCTTGAGGAATGAACCATGGAGTTCTCATATAATAAAAAAAGGGAGCGGGGAAGCGCCGCCCAGAGGTCTATAGTGATGGCCCAGAGGGGTATGGCCGCCTCAAGCCACCATCTGGCAACCCTTTCCGGATACAAGGCCTTATCCGGGGGCGGAAATGCGGTGGATGCTGCCGTGGCCATGGTGAGCACCTTGAGCGTGGTGGAGCCCTATTCGGTGGGGATAGGCGGCGATGCCTTCGCCCTTATCTACCTCGCGAAAAAAGACAAGCTCATCGGCATGAACGCGAGCGGGAGGGCGCCGTATAAGGCGACAGGGGATTGGTTTTCCGGAAAGGGATTCAAGGCCATGCCGGATATGGGCATACTGCCCGTCACCGTGCCGGGGGCCTTGCATGGCTGGGCCCTGGCAGTTGAACGATACGGAAGGCTAAGGCTCGAGGATCTGCTTGGGGATGCCATCTACTATGCGGAAAGCGGGTTTCCGGTAACCGAGATTATTGCCGGCGAATGGAAGGCTAGAGAGCAGGTTCTTCTTTCCCATGAAAGCTCCGCAAAGACATACCTTATAAACGGCAAGGCCCCTCAGCCCGGGCAGGTCTTTCGAAACAAGGATATAGCACATACGTATAAGGGAATCGCTCGAGATGGGATCGATGCGTTGTATAAAGGAGCGATCTGTAAGGCCATCGTCGATTTCTCAAAGAATCAGGGCGGGCTTCTCACCATTGAGGATTTCAAGGATCACACGACAACCTGGGTTGAGCCCATCTCAGCCGTTTACCGGGGCTACACGGTCTATGAGCTTCCCCCTAACGGTCAGGGAATAACCGCCCTTGAAATGCTCAATATCCTCGAAGGCTACGATATCTCCGGTCTCGGCCAGGACAGCCCGGAGTATCTGCACCTGCTCATAGAGGCGAAAAAGCTCGCCTTTAACGACAGGGACAACCTTATCGCCGATCCCGATTTTGAGGAGATCCCCGTCGATAATCTTCTCTCCAAGGAGTACGCAGCGAGGCTCAGGGAAAAAATCAATCCAGGAAGGGCTCTTATAACTCCTTCTTATGCCTCTTCTTATGTGCGGGATTCAGATACAGTCTTTGTCACCGCCGTAGACGAGGAAAGAAACGCCGTTTCTTTTATCAGCAGCATCTTTGTTCCATTTGGTTCAGGAATGGTAGTCGATGGAACGGGCATCATCCTTCAGAACAGGGGGAAGTCCTTCTCGCTGGACCCCAAGCATCCTAATAGAGTCGAACCTCACAAGCGTCCCATGCACACTATTATCCCCGGAATGGTGTTCAAGGACAAACACTGTTTACTAAGCTTTGGGATCATGGGCGGTGACATGCAGCCCCAGGGACATGTGCAGTTTCTCATCAACCTCATCGATTTCAAGATGAACCTTCAGGAGGCAGTAGACTCCCCCAGGGTCAGGCACATGCAGGGAGCAGAGGTTTGCGTGGAGGATGGCATTCCCAGGGAAACCATATCAGGCCTTGAGCAAAAAGGGCATCGGATCAGCAAGGCACCTGCAACGGTCAATCAGGTAGGCGGGGGGCAGGCAATCTACCTGGATCGAAAACAGGACGTACTTCTCGGGGCGTCGGACAGGAGGAAGGATGGTTGTGCCATCGGGTATTGATAAATCCCACGGAGATCGATGAGGTATCTATGAGGGTATCAAGATGGATCTAAGGGGAAAAAAACAGCTCAAAGGATATCTATGTTCGATGCTCGCTGCCATCCTGTGGGCCTCATCCGGCACCGCCGGTAAGGCGCTCTTCGAGACCGGCATAACCCCTTTTGAGCTGGTTCAGATACGGCTTACGCTCTCGACCGTGCTTATGGCCCTATTTTTCGGGATCTTTTCTCGCGAGCTGTTCAGGATACGGTTAAAGGATATAGCCTACTTCATATTGATCGGCGGGGTTGCCATGGCCATGGTGCAGAGCACCTATTTCTACGCAATAAGCAAAATCCAGGTGGCGGCGGCCACCTTGATCCAGTATCTTTCACCAATCCTGGTTGCCATCTACTCCGTGTGTTTCTGGAAGGAGAGGCTTACCCCAGCCAAGCTTATTGCCCTTGTGCTTTCCTTAGGCGGTTGTTACCTGGTAGCAGGGGGCTACGATCTGCAACTCCTCCAGATGAATCTCCTGGGAATAGTAGGCGGGCTTGGGGCCGCAGTGAGCGGAGCCGGCTATACACTGCTGGGGGAGCAGGGAATGCATCGGTACAAACCCTCCACCGTGCTCTTTTATGCAATGGCCTTTGGAGCCCTCACCTGGCATATCATCTACCCGCCCTTTCACTATCTAGAAGCCGGATTCAGCATAGACCAGTGGAAATTGATCCTCTACATCGTGGTGATGGGAACCATTATCCCTTTTGGTCTTTACTTCGTGGGGATCAACTACATCCGCTCTACCAGGGCCATTATCACGGCCACGCTTGAGCCCATATCCGCGGGCTTCATAGCCTTCTTCTTTCTGGGAGAAGCGCTGGAAACCCTTCAGATCATCGGTGGAATGGTGGTGCTTGGTGCTATCGTGTTGTTGCAAACGCAGCGGGAATACAACGAAATGGCTCCAGAGCTAATCCGAGCCCGCAGAACCTGAGCTCCCCTTCTGAAAAATTTGGATTGATTTACGCCTTCCTCAGTGGTAGCGTGAGCGTACCTAAAAGACCTGGATGCCTTACCTTTACGGGTTTTTCATGTTGGTGAACCATGTTTCGTTTAAACATTCCACGGGTAATCAGCTATGAAGGTATCAACCGTAGAGCAGATGAGAAACCTCGACAGGGGAGCGATTGAGAGATTCAAAATCCCTGACGCCCTCCTCATGGAAAACGCCGGAAACGCAGTATATTTCGTTATCCACAGCGAATTCGGCATACAGGGAAAACGTTTCATTGTCTTCTGTGGAATAGGCAACAACGGTGGCGACGGATTTGTTGTCGCCAGAAAGCTCCACTCAAACGGCGGTTTCGTCACGGTCTTTCTTTTGGGCGACGATAAAAAATTAACCGGCTCCGCAAAGGCCAATTTCGATACCATTTCCACCCTCCCCATCCGGATCGAAAAGGTCGCTTCCATGGAACAGCTTGTCCCCAGCGTTTCCGGCTGCGATGCCATTGTTGATGCCGTCTTCGGAACAGGCCTCGCGAGGGACGTGGGAGGGATATACAGGGAGGTCATCGAGCTCATCAACGAGAGCGGTAAGACCGTGTTCAGTGTTGATATCCCATCCGGGGTTCACGGCGATACCGGACAGGTTATGGGATGTGCGGTTAAGGCGGACTATACCGTCACCTTCGGGCTTCCGAAGCTGGGGAACCTTCTGTACCCGGGCTTTGAGCGCTGTGGAAAGCTTTACGTGACCCATATCTCCTTTCCACCATCCCACTATGATACCGATGAGATAAAGGTGGAAACCAACGACCCCTTGCCGATCCCTCTCAGGAACGAAGATACTCATAAAGGGAGTTATGGAAAGGCGCTTTTCATAGCGGGCTCCTCGAATTACCTCGGTGCTCCCCATTTCGCCGCCCTTTCTTTTCTCAAGGCCGGTGGGGGGCTCTCGTACCTGGCCGCACCCCGCTCCATCACCAATTATCTGGCAACCAAGGGCAGCGAGATCGTTTTCGCCCCCCAGAAGGAAACAAAGCTTGGAAGCCTGTCACTGGAGGCCAGGGACGATATTCTGGAATTCTCGGAAAGGGCCGACATGGTCGTGATGGGCCCGGGATTATCGCTCAATGAGGAAACACAACAATTAGTCAGGGAGCTCGCACCCCTGATAGACAAACCCCTTATTATAGACGGCGACGGCATCACCGCCATTTCTGAAACTATAGACCTCATCAAAAAGAGAAAAAACCCGACGATCCTGACTCCTCATCTCGGGGAGATGTCGAGGATCATAAAGGCCGATATCGCGGAGATCAACGCAAACAAGGTGCCGCTCCTCACCAAGGCATGCCGAGAATTGCATGCCGTTATTATCCTGAAAGGGGCTCACACCCTCATCGGCCTTCCCGATGAGCGCATCTACGTGAATATGAGCGGTAACCCCGGTATGGCCACCGCAGGAAGCGGTGATGTCCTGGTAGGAACCATTGCCGGCATGTACGGACTCGGATTCTCCTTAGAGCAGAGTATGCGGATGGGGGTATTTATGCACGGCCTTGCAGGAGACCTGGCAATGAGAGATATGGGAGAAGATGGCATAATCGCTGGAGACATCATGAACTACCTCCCCGAGGCAGTTCGGTATTGCAGGGAGCAGCACGAAGAGATCACCAAAAACGTCTACGAGAGCATCTATATCGTATAGGGGATGGAGATGAAGGCATGGATCTTAGACAGACAGGCAAAAATCGAGGATAGACCACTCCGCTTGCAGGAGATCCCTACCCCTGAACCCTCCGATCATGAGATACGCATCAAGGTTCACGCATGCGGGATCTGCAGGACGGATATACACATTGCAGAAGGGGACCTCCCCTTGAAGAAATCCCCCCTTATCCTCGGCCATGAGATTGTGGGCGTTGTGGATAAGATCGGCAAAGACGTCACGTCCTTTCAAGCAGGTGATCGAGCAGGGGCAGCATGGCTGAATCATGCCTGCGGCAGGTGCGAGTTTTGCCTTTCTGGTATGGAAAACCTCTGTGCCAACGCTCGGTTTACCGGTTGGGATGCGGATGGAGGGTACGCCGAATATACGGTGCTTGATGGGGATTTTGCCTATCATGTGCCGGATCACCTCACCTTCGAAGAGCTCGCACCGCTCATGTGCCCGGGGATTGCGGGATACCGATCATTCAAGCTCACGGAGGCGAAAAAGGGCCAAAAGCTTGGCCTTTACGGCTTTGGGCCGACCGCATCCTACGTGCTCCAGGTTGCAAAGCACCTGGGATTAGAGGTTTTTGTAGTAACCAGGAGTCAAAAAAACAGGGATGCCGCCCAAGAGCTTGGCGCTGACTGGATCGGCACCTATGAGGATAAGATGCCGGCGACTTTCGATGCGGGGATCATCTTTCCCCCGGCTGGCAACCTCGTCGAGTTCGCCCTCTCCCAGCTCAAGGGAAACGGTAGACTCATCCTCGCACCGGTATATATGACGCCCATAGAGATCAATGACTATAACCATATCTGGCTCGAGCGTTCCGTAAAATCCCTCGCCCACATATCCAGACAGGATGGAAGGGAGTTTTTAAAAATCGCGGGCGAGATAGGCATCAAGACACAGATCGAGGTCTTTGCCTTTGAGCAGCTCGCCGATATCCTTCCACGGGTAAAAGGGGGAAAGGTAAACGGAAATGCGGTGATCGAGATAGCGTGAGTTAAAAAAATCATAACACTTTAGATTTTTGAAATTACTCAGTGTATGGGCATGGGGATGTCTTTTTTTGCTCTATGCCCTTTCAATAAAAGGCATTGCACGGTCCCGAAAAACGGGATGAATTGCGACCAACCTATGAAGGTAGTATGCGGAGTGGATTCATCCGGTTTTTCGGGACAAATGTCAAAGCTCTATAAGGGCATAGCAAAAAAAGACATCCCCATGCCCATGGTCTCACCAAGGGTAACCATTTGGCCTTCAACAATGGCCAAGAATAGTTTTCAAAAAGCTAAAATAGTGCAGAAAGTCTTACGACCTCAAGCAGGCTTTCGGTTCTCCTAAGGCAGCGTAGGGGCTGGTCAGTGATTAATATCGAATTATATAATAGATTACATAGAGCCAGGAAAATATCCCGTGGATTATCGCCCAGAGCACGGATTTATTCACCGACCACGATATAACCATTGCCAGTGCCGAGCCAAAACTGATACCCGTCCGTATTGTCTCTCCCCTGTATGACATTTTTTAATCCCTTCTCTGGTTCGTTGTTTGTCTCCCCCATGGGGGATATTTCCTTTCATAACATTTTAGCTTTTTGAAATTACCTGGTGAATGAGCATAGGGGTGTCTTTTTTTGCTGCATGCCCCTGGCCCAGACCTGGCATGCAAAGGCTGAGTTCTATGGATTACACAACCGCTTTATTACAGTTTCCTTACAATGCTCCAGCCAAATCGCGCCAGGGCAGGCCTTTAACAGGAGGCTTCAGCGTGCCCCGTACATCGGGGCACACGCGCAACACGGATTTGACTATTGTATGCCATGGCGGTCGGTGCTCCGATTTATCGGGGCCTGCCGGTGCATTACGTATAGGGCATGAGACAAAAAAAGACATCCCTATGCTCATGCGTTTCGCCAAGGACAACTATGTGGCCTCCTTTCTATTTTCCGGGGGCGTGACTACTCACGTAGTCAGTCCCGCCTTCGGCGGGATTTAGACTGTCCTTCGACTTTGCTCAGGATGGTGAGCGAAGCCGAACCAAAGTCTTAAAGTGATCAGAGGAGCCGTATTGCCGCACTTTGTTGAAGAAACAGTCGCTTCTCGCAGCAAACATGGCTTCAAGATGCGCCGTATCCCCGTTATTTCCTAACAGTCTTCAGCCTAAAACCTATCTACCTCCTAAGAAACTCGAGCAAGTTTCTTTCATGTATAACCCTGAAGCGAAGGGTCGGGGTCATGTGCTGAGTAGTTACCCGGGGGCTACGTGTTCAATTTCCTGTCCCAGTTGAATTCCCGCGATGTAACGGTATCCTCCATCCTGCGTATCCGGCGCTCCAGGTTATCGTATCTTCGCTTTAACCGGTCAACCGCGCCCTTTCTCGAGTGAACGTAACTATCATAGAATTCCTGCTCTTCGTCCGTGTCTACGGGTATGGCCGGCTTTGGCTTCATCAACAGGGCAGCGATAAAGTAAAGGATAGTAATGGGCCAAAATCCGCTGAAGATCAACAGGCCGACCGCGATTGCCCGTACCCAAAAGGTCGAAAAATCGAAATACTCGGCGATGCCCTTACACACCCCCAATATGACTCCATTGCGTGAGCGGTAAAGCCCGCCATGAAGAATTCCCTCAAATCGTCTCATCCTTCATGTTCCTTTCTTTCACGATCTAGAATAATGGTCTCTAATGCCTCAACGCGTTGTTCCATGCGGGAAAACCCTTGATACATCTCTTGAATCATCTTTGCTTCCTCTGTCTCGAATCTCTGGCTCGTTCGAGAGATCCCGCCCTTCAGGACCCTGGCGATCATCACAATAGTGCTTCCTATGATGGCAAGCGCCAGTATGATACCCCCAAAGACGATTGCCACAAACATAACCGCATGCATCATCCTATCAACTCCGTTTTATAATGGAATGGCGCCATCCACTTCGGAACAAGTAGCACACTTTTCCCGGCCGCACAAGCGTTTGCATCCAGTGGTTCAAGGACATAGTATAATAGGTTTCAATGGCCCTATCCTTGAGAAGAACCTTCACTTCCCTTGGTAAGCGATGACTTCAGGGTCTTCAGCTCCTTCTCAATATCCTCATCCCCTGCCAGGCTTTCGAATTCCACCTCGAGCGACGGCCTTCTACCGAAATTCACCATATCCGCTTCTGCCTCCATGCGGTCAATGCGGTTCTCGAGATCCTCGAACTTAACCATCGCCTCAGCGCCCTCCACTCGGCGGATCTCCTCCTGGGCGCGCATCCTCTTGTTCGCCCGGATGTGGCGCTGCACGAGCATCCGCTGCTTTTCCTGTGCTGACCTGAGCCTGTCCTCCAGCTGTCTGATGTCTTCCTGGTATTGATCAACCAACCCGTTCTGTTCCGCTACCTCCTTCTCGACTGCATCCATCCTTTCGGTGTACCTGCGCTTTTCCATGAGTGCTTCGCGCGCCAGATCGTCCCTGCCCTTTTTTACCGCAAGTTCTGCCTTCTCCTCCCAATACGTCGCACGAGCCCGTGCCTCTTCCGCCTGTCGCTGAAACTTCTTGGCGTTTGCCATCACCCCGGCGCATGAGGCCTTGAGCTCAACCAACGTATCCTCCATCTCCCGTATCATCAGCTTGATCAATTTCTCTGGATCCTCAGCCCTGTCCAGCATGGCATTGATGTTGGAGCTGACGATATCTCGAAACCTTGTAAAAATTCCCATGATCCAACCTCCTTTCCGAACATGTGCCTTCTATAGAGGCAGAAAATGTGCCAACGGAATATTTTTTAAAAAATTTAGTTATTTCAATGGGTTTTCAAACTTGACATCCATGTTGGATAATGGTATATTTCACTAACTATTAGTTTATTAAGCTATTCTATTACAAAATATACCATGAATTCACGGACCTCTCCCATGCGAGAACGCTCCCAAGCAAGCTCCCCTGTTGGAATGCTCGATTCCATAGGGCAGTCTGAGGTATTCCTTGAATTTCAAGAACGGCTTTCCCGGGTAGCGCCGGTCAATAGACCGGTTCTTCTTATGGGGGAGCGAGGAACCGGAAAAGAATTGGCTGCATCCAGATTGCATTTCCTCTCAAAAAGATGGAATGCCCCTTTCGTAGCCCTTAACTGCTCGGCCCTCACGCCCTCCCTCATTGAGTCGGAGCTATTCGGCTACGAAAAGGGAGCATTTACCGGAGCCGAACGACGCCGTACCGGGAGATTCGAGGCTGCCGATGGAGGGAGCCTCTTTCTGGATGAGATCGGCACTATCCCCATTGAGGTGCAGGAAAAGATTCTGCGTGTGGTGGAGTACGCCTCCTTCGAACGGGTAGGGAGCTCAGAGAGCATAGAGGTGGATGTACGAATTATCGCCGCAACGAACTCGAACCTGGCGGAACTGGCTGCACAAGGCCGATTCAAACGGGATTTGCTGGACCGACTCTCCTTTGAGGTGCTCTTCGTGCCGCCACTCAGGGATCGCAAGGAGGATATCCTGCTTCTGGCGAATCATTTCGCTGCAAGGATGGCCTTTGAGCTTGGCCGGGAAGAGATTCCCCGATTCAGCCAAGAGACAATCCGCGAACTTGAAGGCTATTCCTGGCCCGGCAACGTGCGTGAGCTGAAAAATGTGGTTGAGCGAGCGGTGTACCGATCAGACACGCCGGTTGTCTCAGGGATCGTCTTCGACCCCTTTGTCTCGCCATATGATGAGCATCGCCCATCCAGGAAAAAGCCTCCCCAGGCCGAAGAGGAAACCTTAGAGGGGAAGTCCACCAAGAAAGCCCTGAATGATGCCCTTCGCGAGCTGAAAGTTCAAATGCTCAGTAGCGCCCTCAGGGAAGCGAGATACAATCAGAGAAAGGCAGCACGTATCCTGGGGCTCACCTACCACCAATTCCGGGGGTTGTATCGTAAATTCAGCGAGGAAATTACGAGCCAATAATACCTCTCATGAAGCGTTCACATTTCCGTTTTTAGGCGTAAGAGGCTTTCTTTTAGACTGGATCCGTGATAGTGTCCACTGGGTTTTTCATGAAACAGGAAGCATACAAGCCGGTTATGGTCATCGATGTCGGAAGGGTTCTGGTTGACGTCGATCCCGATAGAGTGCTGAGGGATCTTTCAAGGAGATCAGGAAGGCAATTAGGGATACCCCGCCTCGATGATCTGAATACCATGTTTCTCCCCTTCTATGTGGGCAAGCATTCGTGGCTGGAGACGGTCGAGACCATGAACCAAGCACTGGGGCTTTCCCTAATGGGTGATGAATGGCGGCAGATCTGGTGCAGCATCATCAGCGGAGAGATGCCGGGAATGAGGCAGGCACTTAGTGAACTCAAGGATGAGTTCACCATCGTGGCACTCAGCAACACAGACGAAGTTCACTGGAACTATATCCTTGGCGCCTACCCCATCTTTCAACTCCTTGACGGATGGGTCGTTTCCTTCGAGGAAGGTATGATGAAGCCTGATCCTGCTATCTATAAAAGGGTTATAGATCGCTACGGCAACGGCAGGCCCCCATTCTTCTATACCGACGACAGTCCGCGGTTCGTGGAGGCAGCCCGGAGCCTGGGCTGGGATGCGGAGGTCTTTCTTGATGCGGCCCACTTCAAGGAAGAAGTTGCAAGGAGACACAGTAAATTTCTCCATTCTTAGAAAGCAGTGCCATGGCCAATGATGACAGAGAACGAGAGATGAGGTTCAGCCTGTGGGGCTGGGGACTTTTCGTGGCGTGCGCGCTCTTCTTTATCGCCTCGAGTCTTCAGAGCCATAATTTGCTTAGCCTTATTGGCAGCATTATTTTCCTCGTTGCGTGCTTTGTGTTTCTCTATCCCTTGGTTAAAAGAAATGGCAGAGATCAGGGGAAATAATTCTTTGTTAGCGCACGATCGTGGTGCTCGGCTTCAGTATACAAAATGAGACATATGTCTAAATATTTATTGAAAGGTTCATCGCTTGTATCTATCGTAACGCTGCTTATTCTATCTATTTGTAGTGGAGCACATCCTGCAGACCATGAAATTGGCACAAGAAGCGCAGTACAAATGCAACAACCTGAAAAGAAATCAGCTTTTGATATACCGCTGCCGCCTATCGATAAAATAGTTCCTAATAAAACCGAAACAGCAACCTTTGCTTTAGGCTGATTCTGGGGACCAGACTCCCGGTTCGGGATTGTGAAAGGCGTTGTCAGGACGAGGGTTGGATACGCGGGAGGAACCAAAAAGAATCCCACGTACCAGGATCTAGGCGATCACACAGAGACTATCCAGGTTGACTTCGACCCAGCACTTGTTTCATACAGGGAGTTATTGGGTATTTTCTGGAATAGCCATTCCCCCACGAACCGCGCCTTCTCAAAGCAATATAGGTCAATTATATTCTATCACAACGCTGAACAAAGAAGACTGGCTATTGAAACACGAGATCGTGAGGCCGCAAAAATACAGGCTGCTATCTACACAGAGATTGTTCCATTTTCCGAATTCTATATGGCCGAAGCCTATCACCAGAAGTATCTGTTGCAGCGGGAACCGTCTCTCATCAAGGAATTCGAGCTCATGTATCCCCTGCCATCCGATCTTATCAACTCCACAGCTGCAGCCCGTGTAAACGGGCACCTCGCAGGTTATGGCACTTACAAAGACCTTCAGGTCGAGATAAATGACTTCGGTCTTTCCCAGTCAGCGAGGACAAAGCTGCTGAACAGAGTGCGTAACCGGGGACGCTGAGTTTTGTACCTTTCCCGCACAAGCAAGGAAAATCTACTATTCCTTATGGCGGCGGTTACACGCCTGTGATGATCTCTATCGCATGCAAGAGATCTCTCAGTACATAATCCGCCCCCGTCTTTGCTAACGACTCATACCGATACGGTCCTGTGGCGACTGCAACAGAGATTGCACCGAAGGGCTTTGCGCATGCTACATCAAGTGGGGTATCGCCTACCAAGATACAATTGCCGTATTCGATATCGATGCCCGTCATCGCCCTTAGTCTTTCAACTGCAATCGGGAGGAGGTTGTTCCTGTCTTCACTATCATCTCCAAATGCGCCAATAGGAAAATACCCGTTGAGGTCGAATGCTCCAAGCTTTATCCTGGCGCCCCGCTCAATGTTTCCCGTTAAGAGCCCGAGAAGGTATCCATCCGTTTCCCGCAACGCATCGAGAAGCTCCAGCACACCGGGTTGTACGTATCCTTTGGGATTGGAGATCTCCCTTTGTAAGATCTCCGCATACCTGGACACAATGGCGGAAAGGATCCCATCGCCGATCGGAAAACCATGCCTGGCAAGGCCCTCTTTTATGATCCGCATGTCGGTCTTCCCTGCCATGCTCGCGCCTGCAAAGGCCTCCTTTATGGAAAACATCTCATAAAAGACCTGCGTCATCGACCTCCTCCCGGCTCCGCCTGGATCAATAAGGGTGCCGTCGATGTCAAATAAAACGAACCTGTACATTATTCTCCTGAGCGCCTCCATTCACCTGTATCTTGTAACGTTACGTTTGGCACCAGCGGTTCAAAGGCCAAGCATAATTCTTACAATGCCTTGGTAAAAAAGACAAGCCAAAGTGCGGAACAGAGTCCTCGTACCTCTATAAATCTCAGGTAGCCCTTTCCTGGATTGCATTCCTCACACCTTTCGAGTTTCTCGCTTGTCAAAACAAGGAAAAATGGGAAACCTGAAACAGCTCTCGAACTGGATCGTATGAAAAAACTGGAGATTCGTTGCCAGCAGTAGTATGAAGGATATCCCTTACGTGGTACCTTACAACCTCCTATTGATATGAGAAGCGAAACATCCCAATCACGGTATGGATTAGCCTGGCAAGCCGGTACAGCCACGCTATGCCGCCTCGTGCTCAATACCGCCCGAAGGTTCGCCTATCCCTTCGCGCCTGTTCTGAGCAGAGGACTCGGCGTTCCGCTCACGGCAGTCACATCGCTTATTGCGGTGAATCAGGCAACCAGCGTGCTCGGTATATTTTTTGGGCCCCTGGCTGATCGTTTCGGCTATCGGCGCATGATGCTATTAGGACTGGGATCGCTTGCCCTCGGCATGTTCGCCGGAGGTCTTCTTCCTTTCTTCGGCGTTGTCCTGGCAGCCCTTGTTCTGGCCGGCCTGGGGAAAACCGTTTTTGATCCTGCCCTTCAGGCTTATATGGGGGAACGGGTGGCGTTCAACCGACGAGGGATGGTTATCGGCGTTCTCGAGTTCAGCTGGGCGGGAAGCACCCTGGTGGGTATTCCTCTCCTTGCTCTCCTAATAGAACACTTTGGGTGGCGGGCTCCCTTTTTTGTGTTAGGCGGATTCGGGCTTCTCGGCATTCTAGTCTTAATGGGCGTGATTCCCGCCGATGGAGGGCGAAAATCCGAGCGAAGCAATGCCCTCACCTTCCGGCATGCCTGGACCGCCCTGAGGCATCAGCGGGCCTCATGGGGGATGATGGGTTACGCCTTTTTCTACAGCGCTGCAAATGACAATCTCTTTGTGGCGTTCGGGGTCTGGCTTGAAAATGCCTTTGGCCTGAGCATCGTGGGCATTGGTATGGGAGCGAGCCTTATCGGGGCGGCAGAGCTCATAGGGGAAGCTCTGACCGCATCGTATGCCGATAGGTTGGGCTTGAGGCGTTCGGTCCTTTTCGGTTTGGTTTTATCCACCCTGAGTTACGTCCTTCTTCCCTTGATTGCGCAGAGCCTCCTTCCGGCGTTCGCGGGCTTGTTCGCCCTGTTTCTCATCTTCGAGTTCACCGTTGTATCCAGTTTGTCCCTCAGTACCGAGTTGCTGCCGGGATCACGGGCAACCATGATGGCCTCCTTCTATGCGGCGGCCGGCATGGGTCGTATGCTGGGCGCCCTCCTGGGGGTTGTTGTCTGGCTCAAAGGCGGGATACTGGCAACCGGGATTACCTCAGCAGGGATCACCCTCCTGGCCCTCCTATCCCTGGGGCTTGGTGTGCGGGGGTGGGAGTAACGGAAAGGCATATCGCAGCCGTGAGGCAATGAGGTTTCTTTGGGGTTTGGGTATATCAGAAGAAGTAGCTTATCCAAAGGAAGGCGTTGTTCGAAGGCTTATCGATAAGGCCGGTGCCCGGCATGGTAACGCCCCCATATTCAGTGCCCCTTCGGCCGTGATACAGGGCCCCGCCGAATGTTACCTGTACATCCTCAGCCATATCCCAGACAGCCCTTGGTTGAATGGCTCCAGAGGGATCAGCCAGGTTCTCAATCACCGTTACATACACATTGAAAAGTGGGTGGAGCTCTACCCTTATGTGGCCGCTTAGATAGGTTCTGCCAAGCGTAAAGAGCTCTCCCCGCTCGATGCGTGAGGCTATTTCAGAATCCCTATATGCCTCGAGGTATTGGTTATGGGAAAGGCCGTTACAGTAAAGCTCCAGAAAGCCGTAACAATTCCTCTCCCACCATGCCCAGGAATAGTCCATATTGGCCACCACCGAAAGGTAGCCGTTGTCATGATTTAAACTGGTCCATGTGCCATCCAGGCGCCATGCTGCATCCTTAAGATAACCCGTGCTACCAAGCCCGATCACCGCATCCCCGTAGTGTTCTGCAACCATGATATCAAGCTCAGTGGTATCCCGTGAGAAGTGGAATTTGCCGGCGAGCGATGACTGCTCCCATTCGACGTCCCCTGATGCCGGGCGTCTTCGTGGTACATAAAGGAATTGTAACTCCCCCCCTCCTGGGGTAGTGAGCTGGGCAGAAACCATATCATCACCTACTTTATAATCCCGCTCGATATCCGCCGGTGAGAAGGGGTTGAACAGATCCATGGGATTAAATAACAATCCGTTTCCCCAGGTGACCGCCTGCCGCCCTATTCTTACCATACCCCATTCGGGAACCACGCTCAGGGCAAGCCGGTCGAGGCGATGGTACAAAACATAGCCTTCATCCTCATCAATAGTACTGGTTAAATCCATAAACCTTCGATCGTCTTCCAAGATACCCTTAGATGCAGGACT
>Ga0315549_1001613_pt1 | contig 23038 bp, 17 predicted proteins | sample SalMarSW160200MG_FD_203101 | JGI IMG/M metagenome (GOLD analysis project Ga0315549, IMG submission 203101) | Salt marsh sediment microbial communities from the Plum Island Ecosystem LTER, Massachusetts, United States - Salt Marsh Sediment SW1601-200 ... | reverse complement strand
CTCTGCGCCAAGAACCATTATGGCTCATTAGTAAGGTGGCCTGCCCAGAAGGGCTATTTTGATATGCATAAAAACGCTTTTGCCAAGGAAGAGGGAATTTATCGACCCCTGGTTGACCTGATGGGTCACTCGCACATCGGCGGTAAGACGGTGCTCTACCTGATTGACGGACTGTACTGCGGGATACATCCCATCGATATGGATAAAGGGCCGAGGAGATGGAAATCGGAACCTTTCAACGGGGACTGGACCTCGAGTCTTCTGGCATCACAGGACCCGGTGGCAATCGATTCGGTCGGTTTTGATTTTCTCCGTGAAGAATACGAGGAGCATCCCCGCAAGGGTGGTGTCGATGATTATCTGCACGAGGCGGCGCTGGCAAATAAACCTCCTTCGGGCACATTTTATGACCCCGACCATTCCGGTAACGTCAACAGGCTTGCGAGTCTCGGCGTGCACGAGCACTGGAACAATCCGAAAGACAAAAAGTATTCCCGTAATTTGGGAACGGGCAAGGGTATCGAACTGGTGGCGATAACGCCGACGGGCGAAGCTGGACAACAAGGCATTATTGCATCAGGAGCGAAGGTTGAAAAACTTGCCGGCGGTTTTAAGTTTACGGAAGGGCCTGCGGTGGACGCCAAGGGTAATGTCTTCTTTACGGACCAGCCGAACAACAGGATACATAAATGGTCGGTGGATGGCAAGCTGTCAACTTTTCACGAAAAACCGGGAAGGGCCAACGGCCTTTACTTTGATAAAAAGGGCAACCTGCTGGCCTGTGCGGACTTGGATAATGAGTTATGGTCGATTGATATGAAGGGCAATGTAACGGTATTGGTTAAAGGGTACAAGGGCAAGAAGCTGAACGGTCCTAATGACCTGTGGGAGGACCTTAAAAGCGGAATATACTTTACCGACCCTTTCTATAAAAGGCCTTACTGGAACCGAGGGCCTATTGAGCAGGACGGCCAGCATGTCTATTACCTCTCGCCTGATAGGCAAGAACTGATCCGTGTAGCCGACGACCTGGTCCAGCCCAACGGCATCATCGGCACCCCCGATGGCAAACATTTGTACGTCGCCGACATCGGCGCGAGAAAAACATACGTTTATGACATCAATTCGGATGGGACGCTATCCGGCAAAAAGCTGTTTTGCTCGATGGGCTCCGACGGGATGACTATCGATAACCAGGGCAATATTTACCTGACGGGAAGGGGCGTTACGGTGTTCAACCCGGCCGGTGAAAAAATAGAGCACATCGATATTGACGCGGGGTGGACGGCGAATGTCTGTTTCGGCGGCAGGGACGGGCATACGCTCTTTATCACGGCCCAGGAGTCACTTTTCGCGATCCGGATGCGAGTTAAGGGCGTATAGGAAAAAACAAAGAATTACCCGTGCAGATAGTAAAAGGAGATAGAGATGAAGAGGGAATTTTATGCTTCGGTAATATTATTTGTTGTTTGGGCGGCAAGTGCTTTCGGGGATGCGGCTGTTACGGTCGAGTTGGTGGAAGTCAATAAGATTTGGGACAGGGCGCCGCACAACGCATTTACCGATTTGGTCCGCTGGAACGAGCGGTTCTACTGCGCGTTTCGCGAAGGCAGAAGGCACGTCTCAACCGACGGTAAGATAAGGATACTCCAATCTCAAGATGGAAACGCATGGGAGTCGGCGGCTCTTATTGCGTTTGAAGGCTACGACCTGCGTGATGCACATTTATCCGTGACGCCCAACGGGAGGTTGATGCTATTGGGAGGAGCGGCTCCGCGCAAGCAGGACAATCAAAGCGCGCCTACGGGTACATTCGCATCTTTTTCTGAAGACGGAAGAAGCTGGGCCGTCCCGAAAATCGTCGTTGAGCCGGGGCGATGGCTGTGGTGTGTCACCTGGCATAAGGGAAAGGCGTACGGCGTTTCATACGCAGCCAGCGAGAGGATGCCATTCCTCGAATTGCTTGTGAGCGATAATGGGACAGAGTACGAGTGTCACGTGGATAAGCTGTATGGCACGGGATATCCCACCGAAGTGACACTGCGTTTCGACACAAATGATACCTGTTATGCGCTCGTGCGGCGGGACCGGCGAGGTGAAGAGGCAAGCAGTGCATTGTTAGGGGTGAGTCGGCCTGGTTATAAAAAATGGCAGTGGCATGACCTCGGAACAGGTTTCAACGGATTTGGGGGGCCAAACTTTATCCGAATACCCGGCGGACATTGGATTGGGGCGGGCCGAATGCACGATGGTGGGGTGGCAACGGGGCTAACATACGTCGATGTCAAAGAAGGCAAGATGACAAAATTGTTGAAACTACCCAGCGGCAGAGATACGAGTTATCCGGGACTGGTTTGGCATGAGGGGATGCTTTATGTCAGCTATTACTCCGGTCATGAGGGTAAAACCAGTATTTACCTGGCGAAGCTGAAGGTCAAGCCAAAGCAAGACAGTAAAGACGAAGGCTTTGGGGCCGAGGTAAATCCTACGGGAGATGCTATCGGGGGAGGTAAAGGATACCTGCGAGTGGTGGACCGCTGCGATTACGTTGTGAAGACACTGGAAGAATTGTTCGCTGCTCTGAAAGAGGCCAAGGCCGAGCAGGTCGTTTATGTGAACGACAATGTCGAGATAGACATGACAGACAAGCATAAAATAGTCATCCCTGGTGGTGTGACTGTGGCAAGCGGTCGTGGCCGTGGTGGCTCGAAGGGTGCATTATTATACAGTAATGAACTTGCGACGTCACCGATGTTTTTGGCGGGTGGTGAGAAGGTGCGCGTCACTGGGTTGCGACTGCGCGGGCCGGACCAGGAACGCAGGACCGAGCAGATGCGAAAGCTATACAAGGAAGGAAAATACTACAGCATTCCCAACTCGGATGGGATAATATCGTCATATCCCGGCCTGGAGGTGGACAACTGCGAGCTGTGGGGGTGGAGTCACGCGGCGGTTTTTCTAAAGCGTGGAGCATTTAAGGCGCATATTCACCACAATAACATCCACCACAACCAGCGTTCCGGTTTGGGATATGGAGTTTGCCTGGACCAATCTAACGCTCTTATCGAGGCGAACCTTTTCGATTGGTGTCGTCACCATATTGCGGGTACGGGCAGGCCTGGTACAAGTTACGAGGCGCGATACAATCTTGTGCTTGAGAACGCCAACGGTCACAGCTTCGATATGCACGGCGGCAGGGACAGAAAGGACGGGACGGATATAGCCGGTGATTCGATTAAGATTCATCATAATACGTTCAAGGGGACGGGCGTTCCGGCATTCGTGATTCGGGGACGGCCACAACAGTCGGCCCAGATACATCACAACTTGTTTCTACATTTGGGCACCGATAAAGCTATTCACCAAATCAACGCAACCGGGAATATGAACGTTTATCAAAATCAATTCACTAAGGAGCGAATCCTGAAAGATTGAAGCGTGGCACGGGAGATTTGGCATCGAAAGTCTTTCAAGAGCCATAATGTCTGAGGTACAATGCGTGGATAAGTGTTCGTACGAATCAAGGATTTTGTCGGAGTTCATATAGGGTATGTTTGCAGCCTGGAAAGTGAAAGGAGATTGAGATGAACGGGAAATGGCATGTTTCGATGGTGTTGTTATTCGCGGTTTTGGCAGCGGGCGTGTCGAGTTCCAGCGTAAGAAGGTCAGCAGGAACAATTTTCCAGTTAGTTCCATCTTGGATGTCCACCGTATTTACAAAAGGTGACACTGTGTCCCAGATCAGGGTATTTGCTAACGGCCTTTCCGTCGCTATTATTCCTATAACCGTCGACTCGGCCGAAAAGGCCACAGTGCCAGCACGTGCGGCATTTAGGTGATCTTCGAGACCCAGAAAGGTAGTCAATATTATTAAGCACGTGAGGCTGCGAATCGTTGACCTCATTATGGCACATCCTCCTTTTAATGAAAAAACCATAGGAAAATCGCTTTTATCGAAAATAGTATGTTAAATGGAAAATGAGCACATGTCAATTAGCTCACAACCAACTGTTTTCTCGCACTCTTATGCGCTTATGCAGCTTAAAAGTTTATAGTCGTGGGGCAGGACCGACATGTTTTTCATTGCGGAAATATGTCACAAATCGCGCCAATAAAAGCTCAGTGTTGCCAGGATAATGGTCATAAGGGTCGGCAGCCCGTATCCCAAAGTCACCCAGCCCAGCGAAAAATCTTTGAATTCTTTGCTTTCGAAGAAATCGGGTTTGGCGGCTTTTGGCTGTGGTTTGGTGGGGGAAAGAACACTGAAAAAGTTGGAAAGACTACTGAATGCATTCATTTCCTCCTTGTTGACATTGACCTTTGAGCTCCCTTCAACTTCCCGCCATGGCTGGCGAAGTTGTGTGGGCATCGCCTGGCACAAGCTGATGGGTGAGAACTCCTCCAGCGAAAAGACGCTCAGAACAAGGCTGATTGGGTACCACACGAAGATGAGCACGACCACCGCCAACAGTGGTTTTCGCAACAGCGTCCCCATAAGAAATCCCAGCGACACAAGGAAGGTGAGTACGAGCCCCACCAGGAATAGGGCAGTGACGATTCCATAGACGGTTACCGTATCTTCGGGTACCGGGCGTTTGGCTAAGGTGACCAGCGCAATCACCGGGACTATCACGACCAGGTAGACGCTCCATACAAGCATGACCCTGGCGAACCAAACGGCAATCAAGTACCCGCAGCGGCTTATGGGGCGGCTCAGGATGCCGTCGGCCAACGCTTCGGCTCGCGAGCCCGACACCGGGCTGACTCCGAGCACGACAACTACAAAAAACCATGGAAATACGAGATACGGAAACAAGAGCGAGGCAATCATCGGGGCGTTTTGAAATTGAGACCAGTTCGCCAGGGCCAGCATCAACGTCAAAACCGCCGTGGCCGCCAACCAAAGACGAACCAGTCGACTTGCCCACAAGGCCCTCATATCATGCTGGAGAATCGCCAGATAGGGCATCATCCGTGTGCTGAGCGATATTTTAGCGCTGGAATCCATGTGCTTCGTCCTCCTGCAGCAATTGGAGATAAGCATTCTCGGTCGCATTCTGACCGGAATGGACCGCCTGCAGCGAAAGATTGCTCGCGTCGATGAGTTTTAGAACCTCGGCCAAAGCACGAGAGCGGCCGCGTTCATTTGCAATCCGCACGAGCAATACCTGGCCGGCCCCAAGGCGTGCGTCAATGCCCTCCAGATTGTTGACCTCATTAACCAGGAGCCGAATGTTGTCAGTATCACCTTCCAGCTCCAGACTAAAGCCGTCGCGGCGGAGACGCTTTTTCATATCCTGCATAGAACCGGTGAAAATCATACGTCCTTCGTGCATAACGCCCAGGTGATCACAGATCTGATCGATGTCACTGAGAATATGCGTGGCGACAACGACGGTCTTGGTCTTTCCCAGTTCACGGATGAGGTCCAGTGTGAATCGCCGGGCCGTTGGATCCAGACCGGCGGTGGGCTCATCCCAGAGCAGCAAAGGCGGGTCGGCGACAAGCGAGGCGGCCAATCCCAGCCGGGTGCACATCCCGGTAGAGAAGGTCTGGATCCGCTGTTCAGTGGCCCCAAGCAATCCCACGGCGCGAAGCAAAGCGGAAATCCGCGGCTTGCGAACCTGACGCGGCAGGCGAGACAACTTGCCGAGAAGGTCCAGGTATTCGATGGGCCGTAAATTGCCGGGCAACTTCGGATTTGTGGGAAGATAGCCAATCTGAGAACGAACAACAACTGCGTTTGGCCCGCACAACTTACCGAAAACCTCCGCACGGCCGGCTGTCGGGCGTTGCAATCCCAGCAGCAGACGCAGCGTCGTCGTCTTGCCCGCACCATTAGGCCCCAATAGTCCGAAGACCGAATCCTTTGGCACTTCGAGGTTCATGTCGTTGACCGCGATGAGCCGCTGATTATATATCTTCGTCAGATGCTCGGTGCGAATCGCCAGTTCCATCCTAAGCTCCTCACCCACGCTTAGCTGCATGGGTATACAACTTCTTTCCCCTGTCAATCATAACCGGGCTTCTTACGTTTTTGAGCGGTTCAAAACAAACTCGCCCTATATACTATCATTATAAGAGCTTATGCGCCACAATCAAGCGATTCTTGATAAGAGTTTTCTGCGATGTCTCCGATACGCCTCCAAATTAAATCCCTTTTTCAGCATTCTTCAAAGGCGTAATTAACCCATTTAGCGAATTCAGAGGGGATAAATCGTTGTTTTCCGGCCACAAAATGAACTATAATGCAACATTGAGATTATGAGTTACTTTCCTGTCGATCAAAAGGCCATAATATCGCGCCCTCCTACTCGAAAAACGTTTGAACTATTCCTTTATCACCTTTCTCATTGGCCGAAATTTCCTGGACAGGTCCTGCCGGTCTAACGCCGGATATTATGGTGCCAACGGCCTACTACCCAACTACAATCCGAGAGGCCATTATCTGCAATTGTTTCAAAAAAGAACATTTTATAAGCACTGTTATAGTTGACTTTCGCACTTTTTTATTTAACAAAAGCTTATGGTGAACCACAGCCGAGATAGCTACCCACAGATGTCCATAGATAAACTTAGCCCCGTCAGGAATGGTCGTTGGATTACGATGGATTCCCGCCCCTTGAACCTTATGCCCATATCTCTTTGTCGGACCATCATCGATAGCCATCAAGACCCGCTCCTGTTTTTTGTAAATCAGACTTATCATAATTTCAAACAAGACCGTCGCTACTATTTCAGTTTTTCTGCCGATAGAACCGATGAATTAGTAGAACGCTTTATATTGCTGGCTGATACCAGCAGCCCGGAGCCAACTGGTTATGGTTTTTCGGCCTTTGGCGAAGATAATTCCAGCGAAGATTACAGCCAGTCGCCAGGCCGAGCGTTAATGCAGAACGCTGCAAAGAGCAACGCCCCAGATTTGCCAGTTGTTCGGGAAAATCCATTTATCAAACATAGGCTCTCCTTTGCAAATGTGTTTTTTGTTTCTACTAAACACATCGGCAAGGATAAGCCGTTTTTATGAAATCTCGTTTGTTAAAGAGCTAAACTAACCTTCATTTTTTTGGAAAGTGCAGTTTAGAAAGCTAAAGTCTAATATCAGAGTATCGTATCCTGTAGGAATGGAGGTAGAAATGAAAAAACTGTTAGTTGCCGTGTTAACGATTTTGATAGCCTCATCGGTTAGTGCTGTCCAAAACGAAAATATTGTTAAGAACGGAGGATTCGAGGAGGATACGAACGGCGACGGGATGGCAGAGGACTGGCAGTTCTCAGGTGATGGTGGAGTAACCGTCACATGGAAACGGGATGAAGGATTTGCAGGGAGGTTTAGCCAGAAGCTTATCTGCACACAATTTACGAGCCTTTCGCCGGCCAGCCATGTAATGCTTTGTCAGATGAACAGTGTGCGGCTGGAAAAGGATAAGTGGTACAGGATTTCTTTCGCCGCCAGGCAGGAGAATATACCCGGCAGAGCGGTGCATGTGGCTATCTCGAATATGAAACCATGGCGGAACTGCGGCCTGCAGGAATCTTTCCGCGTCCACCGCGAGTGGCAGGAATTTGAGTTTGTCTTTCGGGCGACGGAGACAATCTCGGAGCACGTCCGCCTTCAATTCTGGTACACCTCAACAGGAAGCTTCTGGCTCGACAACGTTCGCCTGGAGCCGTCCAAAGCAATAGTAAAAAGATTCAAGGAAGTAGTTTTGGCCACAACGGGTGTAAATCTGATTCCGAACAGCAGCTTCGAGTGTGGGGCAAGCGGCTGGGGAAGCATTGCCGATTTACCCGGCTGGGGAGGTAATTTGAATTTGCCCGTAGGTGTTGTTGATACTACAACGTGGAAATTTCACGGGTCGAGTTTCAAAATCGCTTTGAGCCCAAAAACCATTCCCGTCTTTTATTTCGATTACTTTCCGCTCTACCGCGTTCCGGTAAAAGCCCCTTTGTTAGGTAATCGGGGCTGGATTACCGTAGAACCAGGCGCGGATTACACGCTGTCGGCCTATATGAAGGCCGACTCGGAAGATTTGGTCGGAGCGCTGTCAATTCGGCAGGCTTTCCAACGAAGTTTGCGACAAGAAGTGAAACTCACAACTAAATGGCAGCGGTACACTTTCAGCTTTCAACCACAGGCCGACCAGATTTTCGCCGCTTTGGGCCCTGACTTAGAGGCATCGAAACGAGAGGCGGGGACGGTATGGATTGACGGAGTCCAGTTAGAGAAAGGCTCCGAAGCAACACCTTACAGACCAAGGACGAGTGTGGAGGTCGGGTTAGAAACGGGGCGCTTAGGAAACATTTTCTCTTACGGCAATGAGCCAAAGATGTCTGCTACGGTTTTTAACGCCGAGCAGGTTCCTCGGTCTGCTACGCTGCAAGCTCGCACAACGAACTTCGATGACGCAGTTGTGTACGAAGCAGCCGTTCCGGTTGATATTGGGGCGGTGCAGAAGGTGAGTGTACCTATTCGCTGCGGCGTGCGACAGAAGGGTTTTTACCGCCTGCACCTGCGTGCTGAAGGTGCGGAAGTAATAGTCCACCAGCCGATGCGGTTCGCCATTATCGAGGCCTACACGAAACCAGACAGCCTGTTCGGAATGAACCATGCCTACCCCTGGCCTCACTTATTAGATTTGAGCAAACAAATCGGTCTCTGCTGGTTCCGTGACTGGTCACTGAAATGGCACGACGTGGAGCAGGAACAGGGAAAGTTTGAATTCACACAACCCGATTACCAAATCAACCGTGTTTTAGAACGAGGACTGAAAGTATTGGGGTTGCTGCCTTTTCCCTCCAGCAACTGGTCATCGAGCGCCGGGGCAGAGGTAAAAACAACCGAGCGCTACCCTGTGAGCAGGGAGCGGATAGCCTACATGCCTCGTGACATGAATGAGTTTGCTACGTACGTGCACAAAACGGTGCAACACTACCGGGACCGGCTCCAAGTGTGGGAAATACTAAACGAACCTATATACACATCGTACGCACTGCCGCGTGGAAAAGGTTATCGTGTCGAGGACTATGTCGAGCTGCTGCGAGCAGCTTATAATGCGGTGAAACAAGCCGACCCGGATTCGTTAGTCATCGGCGGCATAGCGGGCAGCCCTACTACCTACACGAAAGAATTTATCGACGCCGACGGCTTGCGCTGGGTAGATATTCTCAACCTGCACAGCTATCCGGGTTTGACAGAACCTGGCGCGTATGAAGAAGCTTTGCGTCATTTACGTGAACGAATGCGTTCAGCGGGAGGGGACAAACCTATCTGGTTCACGGAAGGTGCATACTATGCCGATGATGACATGCCTTTTGAACCCTACGACAGCACATGGATTAAGCCGGCTGACTCTGAGATAGAAGCTGCCGAGTGGCAGGTCAAGTTCAACACGCTGTTGTTAAGTTATGGAGCGGAGAAAATCATCTACCACTCCGGCACCTTAGGCAGCCTTAATAACGATAGCCTTTCGGGGATATTTTTTGAGTGGGCCGGGTCGCCCCGAAAGATGTTAGTAACGCAATCTGCGATGTCAAATTTACTTTTGCCACCGATAAAGTCTCTCGGCCCCCTCAAAGGCCCTGAAATGATAAAAGCCTACGGTTTTGAAACCGATGGACGGACAGTAATTGTCGCCTGGGCCCAAGAAGGTGCAGAGCCAAGGGAGATATCTCTGACCGGAAAAGGCTGGCGTGCAGTGGATTTGCAAGGCAATGATTTGAAAGTCGATAACGTAACACTGTCAGAACGGCCCGTCTATTTTGTTGCAAAAGGAACAGGCTTAAAAGAATTTCCCTGGTAGGAGCGCTGCTGTTTTTTACCCTCAACCAACCACTATTCGGCAGAGCGTGATTCCAATTGCACCCGCCAGTCTTAAACGAATATCGCGGACTTATTGAGATTAAGAGCGATTTACAAAACTTTATCACTCATAACGGGCAAGGTAGCATTATCCTGGAGCCGACAAATCTATCTGCCGTGTCAAAAGAACAAAAATACCTGTTTTTTTCGGTTTCGTTCAAAAAAAACTTCGCCAAGAAGATTTCACATTATCGGGGTTAAAAAGGGGGAATTAGCCGGTCCTTGGAACAGAGGAAAGCTATTAATCTGGAAATCTGGAGCAGCATAGAAGGGCTGATAAGCTTTCATAAGGTGAGCAATTTTGCCTGCGTTAAAAGGCCATTAGGCCATCCTCGGCGGGTGCATAAAAAAGGTTCAAGAACAAGAACAGAATCTGCCGATGCGCTATTAAAGAGAATGAAAAAAAGCGGCTCTGATAAATGACCAATAGGGCCATTTTAGTTTGAACTTGCTTTGTCCGCCTTAAGAGCATTTCAAACAAGTCAGATGGTAATTCGGACATAGAAAGGGAAGATTAAGAAGGATAAAGGAAAGAGCCGTTAATAATTTATTTATGCCCCTGCGAAGCATAAGGTCGAGTATTTCAGACATTTTAAAAAAATGAAATAAAAGGAATATCCTCGAACCGGCCTCGCAGGGGTTTTTTTATGTAAGGCCCAAATCCTTTTCGAACATCTCAATCATTGCCACTGCTGCCGGAGGACAAGATATTCGACCTGAAAGCTGCATTTTCAAAAAGTTGTTTTGCAATCGCGGCATACCCTTCACCCAAAGGATGACTGGTATCAACGTACAAATGAGCAGGTAGTACTTCGGGCATATAGTAGGGGAGATTATTTCGCTGAAGCCAAACTTCAATCTGGATTTTCAAGTTTCGATAGGTATCAAGGATATCTCCGTCAAGCATGTGCTCATTAAAGGGGCCGACGAGGACGAATACCCTGTTGTTTCTTTGCCTTAAAAAATTGACAGACCGTCTGAAGAAAAGCCATTGCAGTGACGTTTCCAGCTCGACCCACTGGAGGGATGTTTGGCCCGGCCCCCTGCCGGGACGGGCAGCATCTTTAGGCCGTTCGTAATCGTCGGAGGTGGGAAGGCGGAATGTGATAGATCCGAGAGGATTCTCATAGGGATGCTCGATAGTCCATGCGGGGACATCCATGCTCTGGAAACAGGTGATATTCAAGTGCGAACTGAAGTTAAAAAAAGGAACGCAGCGGTCCACAACGTTTGAGATTCTGGTAGGAAACGAAGCCTTGTAGCAGGGAATTTTCGGCGTGAACTGGGGGACGAGCTTAGGATGATTGAAATGGTGCTCTTTTTCGGTTTGCAAATCGTGCCTGGGAGAAGTCATCCACAAGGGATTTAGATGTAAAATAACGTTCTTGTTTGAGATATCCCTGCCGTAGTATCGCAGCAATCCCTCTAAAGCGGCTGGGTGCGTCCCATCGGCGCCGAGATTGGCGAACTGCTCGGTGCCTGCGAGGTCGTTGAGATGATGCGACAGCGTGTTATCCATCGGTACGAAATGTCCCCATACGACGGAATCCCCTATAATCAGCGTTTCATACCGGGAGCAGGCGAATCGGCAGTAACGCTCGTAAAGCCAATAGTCGCTGCTTAAATCATAGGGTATGCGATAGTCTGAGGAGGGCACGAATTTTTCGGCCCGTTCCCAAAGCATCGGGGCAAAGTAAACAACGGCTGATAAAATGATTGCGACAATGAGCCAGTCGGCCAGAGATAACCTGGCGCAGTTGGAACCGAAAGGAACTTCCTCGGTTCTCGATTTTCCGTTTCTACGAGGAACAGGTATCGAGTAACCAGTATTATATATGTCTTTTTCTTGTATCATCTATAACCTCTTTGGCAACAGCTTAGAACTGTAAATAGATAAAAGGCTGTTCGCTCGAAGGCGCACACAGAGCCAGGTATAAAACCATAAGTATAATTATGCCTATGCGCACGACGCGCTGCTCAAGGAACCATCTAATCTTAGATTCATAAGCAAACTGATAGAGCCAGACGGCAAAAATCAAAACCAGGGCAAGGGCCGGACAATGTGGTTCTGCAAATCCTGAGGTGAAAATTCTGGTTATAATTATCCAGGCATCACCGATACTTTCGGCGCGGAAGAAAATCCATGCAAAGGTAACGAAAATAAATACAAATAATTGCTTGAGGATTCTCGGCACTTTTTCTTTGTAGAGCGAGGTTGCTTCCATCTCCCTTGTGCAAAATCGGCCGAGCGCGTGCACCGCACCCCAGATGATAAAGGTCCATGCGGCACCGTGCCATAATCCCGAAATTACCATAGTCAGAAACATATTTCTGTAAGTGTTAAACTTTCCCTTTCGGTTGCCCCCCAAGGGAATATAGACGTAGTCCTTGAACCAGGAAGAAAGACTGATATGCCATCTCGACCAGAAGTCACCGAGGCTTGTTGCCAAATACGGGTTATTGAAGTTTAACATCAGGCGAAAGCCCATCATCCTCGCTATGCCCCGCGCCATATCGGTGTAGCCGCTAAAGTCGAAATAAATCTGCCAGCAGAACAGGAAGGTAGCCAGCATCAAGGCTGGCGACTGAAACTGGTCGGGAGTCGAATATATTTTGTCCACGTAAAGAGCAAGATAATCGGCAAGGGCGACTTTTTTGAAGAGCCCAACAATAAAGAGAGAAAGGCCATCAGAGACGTCCTGAATGGAGACTGTGGGTTTCTTATGCAACTGTGGGAGGAGGCTTTTGGCCCTTTCGATTGGTCCGGCCAGCAGTCGAGGGAAAAGCGAGACAAAGGTGGCATATCTTATGAGGCTTCTTTCTCCTTCTATATTGCCGCGGTAGTAGTCGATGGTGTAGCTCATGGACTGGAAGATGTAGAACGATAAGCCGACGGGTAGAAAAATGCCTGGTGCGGGGAGGACATAGGGGACATTCAATGAAGATAAGAGCGCGTTGAGGTTATCGGTGATGAAGCCGGCGTATTTGAAAAAGCTGAGCAGACAGAGATTGTTTACGATGCTTATGGAAAGCCATATCTTTCGGCGTCCTTTTTTTTCCATAACAGCAACAACCGTGTAGTCCAGTATAGTCGAATATGCTATCAGGATTAGATAAAGTGGATTGAAGCATGCGTAGAAAAAATAGGAAACAATCAAAAGCCAGGGAAGGCCAAATCTCGTACGTTTGAGAGCGAGATAAAGTGGATACACAATCAGGAAGAACAATGCGAAGGCCCAGGTGTGAAATAACATTTCTTGTGCCCTTCTATCTCATCAACTCTTGAATGTGTGCTTCTACTGAATCAGCCAGGCCTTCCAGATGATAGCCTCCTTCAAGAACAGAAACGAGACGGCCTTGGCAGCACTTTTGGGCTATAGTTTTTACGATTGCCGTAAGCTGGGCAAATCCCTGCGTCGTGACCTTCATACCGCCGAGCAGGTCGTTTTCGTGGGCATCGAAACCGGCAGAGATAAGGACAAAATCCGGGGAAAACGTCAAAGCAGCAGGCTCGAGTTTTTCTTTAAAGGCCTGCAGATAATCGGCATCTGTGGAGCCGGCGGGTAAGGGGACGTTTATGTTGTAACCTTGACCCTTACCACCGCCCTTCTCTGTTTCGGCGCCGGTACGCGGATAGAATGGATATTGATGCGTGCTGAAGTAGAGAACGTTCGGGTCGTCATAAAATTCTGCCTGAGTCCCGTTGCCGTGATGGACATCCCAATCGACAATGAGTATCTTTGACAGGCCGTACTGCTTTTGAAGGTAGCGGGCGCCGATGGCAACGTTGTTAAACATGCAGAATCCCATTGCCTCATCTTCGATAGCGTGGTGACCGGGGGGGCGGACCGCGCAAAAGGCGTTTGTAACTTTTTCCTGCATAACGGCATCAATGGCGGAGAATACCCCCCCTACCGCCATCAACGCGGCATCGTATGATTTAGGCGATATGGGAGTGTCCAAAGAATCCAGGAATCTTGTGCCTTTTTGGCAACTGTTTTCGGCCCGCTTTATATACTCAGGGCTGTGAACGGTCTCGATCCATTCAACTGTAGCCGGGGATGGGGTAAGTATTAATAATTTAGGATATAATCCATTCTGTTTTAACCTGTCGAGTATCGCGACCAACCTTTGCGGCGATTCCGGATGGTCCGGGGTCGTTTTGTGCTCAAGGTAAATATCGTGGTAAACTAATCCTGTTTTAGACGGGTTATGAGGTTTGTTTTCTTCCATACTATTTTCCTCGGCAGGCTTGTTATTAGGTGCGTTCCTGACACAGCGAAAGCCTATCGCGTCGCTGGCAAGACAAGTATCATCAATCGAAGGGTCGCTTGCGCGGCTGGATGAGCGGAGAGCATCTGCCGTTGAGTTCCAGGCGCCGCCTCGCAGGACTCTTTCTTCACCAGCAGCCGGTCCTTTTGGATTTCTTTGAGGGCTTTTTTCGTAATAATTCTCGGAATAAAAATCGTTGCACCATTCTGCTACATTCCCGTGCATATCATAAAGTCCCCATAAATTCGGTTTCTTCCGCCCGACAGGTTGTGTCTTTCCGGAAGAATTACCGGCGAACCAACCATTTGCTTTGAGTTTACGTGCATCGCTGCCAAAGCTGTACTTCGCGCTCGTGCCCGCCCGACAGGCATACTCCCATTCTGCTTCCGTGGGCAGCCTGTATCCGTTGCCTTCAAAGCTGCACTTCCAAGTTTGCTCATCGTAACAAGGGTCAAGTCCTTCAGCAAGTGAACGTTCGTTGCAATATATCGCGGCATCCGTCCAGTTCATCTGCTCCAGGGGCCGGTCGGGGCTTTTGAAATGGGATGGGTCGGAGATTTGATATTTCTTGAATTGTTCCTGAACCACTTCGAACCTATCCATCCAAAAGGAGTCGACCCATACCTTATGTACAGGCAACTCATCGGCCGCACCTTTACTGCTTCCCATATCAAAGAAGCCTGCCGGAATTACAACCATTTCTATACCCGTCTTTGTCTTTACAACCCGGGTCACATCAATGGAATCCTTTGCACGGCGGCAGTCAGGCATTACCAATAATATCAATAATAGACAAAAGAGCCTTATAGTCAGTTTCGTATATCTTATGCCCATCCGCAATATTCCCAAACTTCGTATTCACTTAACGGCCCGGCATCCGAATCGAGACCCAATCGGGCTCTTTATTGTGGTTGCCATCGGTGGTGACTTTGACCCAATTACCTGCCATATCACTGACACAAATATTCCATCCCGGCGCTTTTCCGCCTACAATTTCATTTGCCTTGGGACCGTGGCTGAAGGCAATGTATTCGGCATCCGGCGAAAATTCAGAGTGATAGACTTCATCCTCTTTGCCACACTTCATAACGCGACGGACATCTGTAACGCGCGGTTCGCCGGTAGTTGTGTCGATATTGGCCACGCACAAATCCCAATCGCTTAAACCCCATGTAATCCTGCTGCCGTCGAAATTCCAGTCAGGCCTACAGCCCGTGACACCATATTTCGTTAAGTCAAACACTTTATTTGCGTTTGTTTTAAAAGCAAGATTCGCGTGCTTGAAACCCATTCCACCGTGAACGGTAGCAAGAAACCAATTGCCATCGGGTGACCAGCAAATGTTATACAGATGATGCAAATTTATGTTTGGATGCTGCGTGTGTTTGTGTGTTTCTATGTCATAAAAGAAAAGGCCCTTCGTGGCGTAGTCGGTAATAGTATACCGGTCAAATTCGCCCTTTAGATAGGCAATCGTTTTGCTGTCGGGCGACCAGCAGGGCTGACGTGCGTTATCGGCTACCTTGACCCGTCCGGGCCCATCGATATTCATATAATAAACATTTCGAGTTTTTTTCTTTTCTACCAATTCATCGACAACAAAACAAATCTTTGTGCCGTCAGGGCAGGCGTGGGGATACAATTCATCTACATCCGGCGTGCGGGTAAGATTAACGGGGTTGGAACCATCGGCATTTATCAGGTATAGCTCCCAGTTTTGTCTGCCATCTGTTTCGCGGTAGGTTTCGTACACGATTTTAAAGGGGAGCCTGGCCAACTTCTCCTTAGAAAGTCCCTCAGAGCCGTACACATTTTCATTTATCGCAGAGAAAAATAACAAAAGAAAAAAAATTATGCTTATATCCGTTAACGACAACTTTTTCCTTGCCATATTGTCTCCTTTACGAACGTATATAAAACTCAAGCAGATTACCTTTCGTCCAATACATTTTTTGCTCAACGACCCGGAGTCGGCATCGGCAGCCAATCCGGTTCCTTATTATGTTTACCATCACCTGTTATTTCCACCCATTTTCCCGTCATATCCCCCACACAGATATTCCAGCCCTTCGCCGGGTTGCCGGGCGCAACTGGGTACTTACCTGCACCACCCTTTTTCGGCCCTCGACTGAAAGCAATGAACCTGCCGTCAGGTGACCAGTCAGCATGCTGCTGATATATCTGAGGTCCCGACGTCGCAAAAAGGATGCTCCTGTTCTTTACTTCGTGTACAGGTGTTGTCAAATCCAAAACGCCAATCCATAGCACTTTCTCGTCCGGGCACCATACTATCTTATTGCCGTCCGGATCCACGTCCGGCCTGCATCCCGGCACTTTCAAATCAAAGACCTTTGTTCCACGTGACTGAACAGCGAGGTTGGTATGCTTATATCCCATTGCTCCATGGACGGTGGCAATAAACCAATTGCCATCAGGTGTCCAAGATATATTATACAGGTGAAGGAAAGTTTTATTCGCGTGTTCCTTATGTGTACCAGTCTTAAGATCGTAGATGAAAAGTCCCCTGCTTGCGTAATCAGTTGTAGTGTAGTGGTCAAATTCGCCCTTTAGATAGGCAATCGTTTTGCTGTCGGGCGACCAGCAGGGCTGCCGTGCGTTATCAGCGACCTTTACCCTGCCGGTTCCATCGAGATTCATAAAGTAGACATTTCGAGTTTTCTTCTTTTCCACTAATTCATCAGTAACGAAACAGAGCTTAGTACCATCAGGAGAGGCGTGGGGATACAACTCATCTATATCCGGCGTGCGTGTGAGATTAACGGGATTAGAGCCATCGGCATTTATCAGGTACAGCTCCCAGTTTTCCCTGCCGTCGGTTTTGCGGTATGTTTCATATACAATTTTAAAGGGCAACTGGGCCAACTTATCCTTTGAAAGTGTCTCGGACCCGTAAACATCTTCATTTGCCGTAAAGAAAATTAAACAAAGTGAGAAAACAATGCCTATACCCATTCCTAACGACTTAGTCTTTGACATATTGGCCCTTCTTTCTTTCAATCCTTTCAAATTAAATTACTATCGCTTTTACTTCGTCACCAACTGACTGTCTGGAATTGCAATCGGCACCCAATCGGGCTCCTTGTTATGATTTCCATCTGTGGTGATTTGTACCCATTTGCCGGTCATATCAGCGATGCAGATATTCCAGCCTCTGGCTTTACCGCCTACCTGTTGACCTCCGTTAAAGTGGCCATAGCTAAAAGCGATATATCCGCCATCCGGTGAGAAGTCAACGTGATATACTTTAAATCTACGACTGCAGTTGACGACATCACGAATATTAGTGACGCGCGGCGTACCGGACCTGGTATCGAAATCGCCGACACAGAGATTCCAATCCGTTTCCCCCCAGGTCATCTTAGTGCCGTCCGGACTAAAGTCAGGCCTACATCCCCGAACTTCCCACTTTTCCAAATCAAAGAGCTTCGTCCCATTTGCCTCAAAGGCCAAAATAGTATCGCTGTACTCTATTCCGCCCTGCACGGCAGCAGCAAACCAGTTTCCGTCCGGCGACCAGCAAATAGCATAAATGTGGAGCAAAGCATTGTTGGGGTGCCGGCGATGCTGACGTGTCTTGACGTCATAAATAAAAAGTCCCGAGGTTGCGTACTCCCTTGTGCTATAGCGTTCATACTCTCCCTTGAGATATGCGATGCTTTGACTATCAGGGGCCCAGCAGGGCTGGCGAGCGTTATCAGCAACTTTGACACGGCCGGCCCCATCGATGTTCATATAGTAGACACTTCGAACCTTTCTTCTTCCCGCTCCTTCATCAATAACGAAACAAATCTTTGTGCCGTCAGGAGAAACGTGCGGATACATCTCATCAATATCAGGGGTGCTGGTAAGATTAACTGGATTGGAACCATTTGCGTTTATCAGGAACAGCTCCCAATTGTTCCTGCCATCCGTTTTGCGGTACGTTTCATACACTATCTTAAAAGGTATTTTTTCAAGGTTCATTTCAGCTCGCGGCGATGGAATATCCCTCAATCCCTGTATGTCTGACGTTTGAGAGGCACAAACAGCAACAGGTACCGCAAATAAAGTAAGCATCAGAAAGATAAAAAAACAGGAACTCTTTATAGTGGGCTCTGTTCCCGCATTATATAAACCTGGTTCCATTATTTTCCTCAACTTAAGCTACATTTGTTGTCCACAGTGCCTATAGGCAGCCCGCCACAGGCGTTTCTATACTGACAACATAATACACGAAATCACTGCGCATTCCAAGTCCTTTTGTGATGTGTCATTTCCACATAAAAATGCATGACAATTTCTGTTGGGCGCAGCGGATGAATTTTGTTAGATTGGTACAGTTAAAATGAAACTAATAGTTTTAGCAGGAGGACAAGTAATGGCTAAAAGATATGTTTGGTTTAATATAGCTTTGTTACTATCGTTGGTGATATTAGCAGGATGCGGGCCGACGGCTTTTCGAATAGAGCTCGTTCCCACCCATCAGCGGCTCGAAGAAACGAAAATACAGCGAGATGAAGGCATTTTCATTCGAAATAAGATAGCTGTCATTGATGTTGACGGTCTGCTAATTAACAGGCGCAAGCGCGGGTGGATGCAAGAGGGAGACAATCCGGTGAGTATGTTTGTTGAAAAGCTGGACAAGGCGGCATCTGACCGACTTGTCAAGGCGGTAGTGCTTCGTATCAATTCACCCGGCGGGACGGTAGCGGCAAGCGATATTATGTATCATAGTCTGCGGGAGTTTAAGCGGAAGACAGGGAAGCCGGTAGTGACCTGTATCCTTGGATTAGGATGCAGCGGGGCGTATTACGTAGCGTGCGGCAGCGACGGTATTATGGCCCAGCCTGGCAGTGTTACGGGCAGTATCGGGACTATTATGCATACGTTCAGCGTGGCCGGGACGATGGAAAAAATCGGAGTTAAAGCAGTGGCGATTAAGAGCGGGGAGTTGAAAGATTTGGGGTCACCACTGCACGACTTGGGCACTGAAGAGCGCAAAGTGCTTGAAGGCATTGTTACCCAGTTTTTCGAGCAATTCCTGACGGTGGTAGAGGAAGGCCGTAAAGACATTGGAGAACAAAAACTTCGGGGGCTTGCAGACGGACGGGTGTTCACGGCTGAAGAGGCTTTTAAGGAAAAGCTGATAGACAGGATTGGATATCCTGCAGATGGGATTGAATGGGCCAAAAAGATTGCCGGTTTGGAGAAAGCCCGTGTGGTTATGTATCACCGCCCGTTAGGTTATAAAGCAAACGTATACAGCACGGCCATGAGTGATGAGGGCGTTGTTGGGGCTTTGATAAATGTGGAGCTGCCGGACTGGTTGAATTCGAGTGGGACACAGTTTTTATATCTATGGCAGCCGGGCGTGGAATGAGGATTGGGCTTAAGTTAATATATGCTTTCCCGAATGTCAGTGCAGGGAATTAGACACCTGACAGCACTCCAGACTTGTCAGCCGCGAATTCAAAAACCCGGTCAAGGGCAGTCTTCGCAAAAACACCTCTGGTATTGCCGGCAAGGCCACAAAGGATAAGGCGCCGCCCGGAATCTATCAACATCTGCCGCAATTTCAGCAGCTTTGAGAGACTTGAAGCAGTAACAATATCGGCGTTGGAAAAATCAACCACTATATCACAGTCACCTATAGCACGCATGGCCCCGCTGATAGTTTCCAACTCGTCGCACATTTGGGGCTCCGGAGCCAAATCAACAAACATAGTGCCCTGTGAAAAGTTCTCACTTATCATTTTCGCCGTCCTATTAAACTGAAAGTCTTCATATATTAGTGTTATTCACCCGCCTGCACGGTTTCCGCCAACAGCAAAACACCAGCCACCTAATGAATCTATAAATAGACAGCCCTCCAAGCCAGACAACAATCCAAGTAACCAAGCTGCCCCCAACTGCACTTGCTAAAGCTGCTAATGCGAACAATCCAACCAACTGTCCTTTTGGGAGACTCATCCAGGGATTGTCTCGTGCTTCGTTTAAGTTTTTCAGGCAGGAGCTCACCGCTTCTGAATTGCTTTTAAAATAACTGGGCTTAGTTTGACGGCAGGCTTCCCAGGCTTGAAACTCCTGCTCGTGAACATCCAATTTGCGGCGTGCCGAGTCATACTCTTCAGCCATTAACAAAACACAGCACCATGCACAGAAAATACCCGCACATATCGCAAGAGAAAATACAGCTTTACGCGATCTTCTTTTTTTCTTCATAATAATAACCCCATGTACGAGATATAAATTATCTGCTTTTCATAGCAAAGACGGGAGGAAGCTCTTGAACGCATCAACGGCACCCCGAATGTGCTTATAATCCTGAGGTTCATATTGAACAGGGGCATTTGTAAATCTGCAAAACAGAATAGCAAGAACTTCGTCTCTGACTTCTATGTGTTTCGTTTTTCCGGTCAGGAAAAAACACCCAGCCAATTGGATTTTCAGCTACTTCTGTGGACTATATAAAGTATAAGAAATGTCCAGCGTAGAAGCAAAACAGTTGGATTAGAGGCCATCGAAGGTATGCTGATTATCCGGATGCGTCCGAAAAAAAGGGGTTTTGCACAAGCTAAAGGCGGGAAAAAGGATGCCGTTGGTTATCACATAATTTATACGCATCTTTTTTGTTGTCGTGCCGGGATTAACTTAACAATAGTTCAAGAATTACTTCCCCTGCTGCACTCATTTATGGTATAATACCTTTAAGGACTTAACAGAGGGAATTTATTATTATCCATTTTTGGGAGGAGCCAAAGATGAGAATAAGAAAAAGGCGTAAATCGTTCATCAGAGGCTGGAGACACAAACTTATTTTTCTGCTTGTGGTCTACTTTGCCGGTTTTACAACGGCAATTTACTGTCTGGCACCAGTACCTCAAAACACAGAGAATCGAGCCATTGAAAGAAACTTTGCTCATTCGGTTCTAAAGTCGGACGAATTTGCAACAGCTTTTAATGAGGGACTGCACAAGGTAATTGATTTCAGCAAATCGGCGGCCTTACGAGCATCAGACCTGATAAAACAGGAATACAAGCAAAGAAGGACACATGCAGACGGTTAGGAAAGATTTGTGAATTTTTCGAAACCACAAAAAGAAAAAAACAAACAGCAGTTATCTTTTTACCTGGAATCAGAATAATTCATAAAAAGCTCCACACGAAAAAAAACATCTCCTTATCAGCACGAATGCTTCTATTTAGTCCGAGAAAATCCGACTTGTCCGCTCCTTACTCGGAACCGAAAAAAAGAAGTTTCCAGTATGCGTCAATCCCATCAAACCGAGCAGTTTTAGCTTGACATTTAGAGTCAAAAAAGTTAAGATACTCTAATAACTAATCAGGGAAATTTGGGGGTGTTTTTAAGAACAGCCGATTTTTCTTAAAGCACAATAACTTTAACATAGTTCACTACAAAAATCAACTACCGGAAGGGGAAAAAGTATGAAGCTACTTAAAGCATTTTCTCATAGAGAGCAACCTGGAATCAATACGTATTTTCTGATATTCTACCTATGCCTGAGTATATTGCTTTCTGCTGCATCAGCCAAATCCGGGGGTAAAGGGATTGGTATCAACAACCCTCACGCCAATTTTCATGCTAATCCTCATGCCAATCCGCATACAAATTTAAGCGTCAATCCCGCCGGTATCATCGCAGGCAGCGGAGGTAAAAGCGCCAACAGTTCTTTCGCTAAACAAAACGGTACTCCCATCAGTCACGATGTTACCAACATAAGTGCTGGAACCGGCTCAAATGGAAACTTCGCAGTATCTACAGGTAACACGCTTCTTGTCTGTCGGCCCCGAGGCAATGTTATGGTTAAAATTTGCCCTCCATCAGGAATCAGCCCGACCTTAAAACCTTTTAACCATGCAAAAAAGGGCCTTCCGCAAGGTGGGCATATATGTCTTGCTGCAGGTGATGTTTTTTCCAAAGCAATAACAAATCTAAATTCGCTGTCATTCTCGCTGGAAGTACCAGAGCCAATTGGTGCCAAGGGCGCTAATCCGGGACACGGCGGTAATCACCCCAAGAAGGGATGCGGCAATCCCGGCGGCGGTAATGGCAGAGGAAACTGGGGTAAAGGCAACAAAGGCAACGGAGTTGGCAATACCTGGACGGGTAATCAGGGCCGCGGCGTCGGTGAAGGTATGGCCTGCGGCTGCCATGCTGAGGAACCCGAACCACCAGAGCCGCCCAAGCCACCCGAGCCGTCCGACCCACCCGAACCACCCGAACCACCCGAGTCACCCGGCGGAAATGAGGAGCCTTACATTGAGCCGGCGCCACTTTACAGACCAGCAGGTTGGACAAGTGAGGAAGAAGAATTCGAAAAAGGCGGCTGCCCTGCTTTGATGAAATGGCTTGCTGCAGAACTCGGCATTGAAGAAAAAAATCTTCAGATATCCGTCACTGAGGCCTTCATTTATTCAACGGATATCCAGGCGTGTGAGGCGGCCGTTGAACTTTTAGACAGAGCTAAAATTCTCAATGACCCCAACGGCACCGGCACGGCTGCTTTGGCACGTGTGGTCAACAAGTTCATTTCTCAAGACGCCCCGATATCAGAAGAACAGTTGGCTATGATTGCTGAGGCACTTGCAGCCCATACCGACGACGGCACACATTATGCGGCAGCCGGTCGATGGCTTGACGCTTTGTTGGAATATGCTCTTATCCTTAAAAATGAGATGGATTGGTCGGCAAACGACGCCACAACGCTTGTTATTGAAAAATACTGTACACCCTTGGTTGAAAGTGATAACGCGAACCCTTTGCTGTATGTAACAGCTCGATTGTTGGAGATTTAGTTATAACACAATCAAGGGTTCTGAACCGCACACTATTTCTGTATTTCTCCGGCAGTATGCTGCTTGGATTTAGAGAGTCGGCAGCTC
>Ga0315549_1001601_pt1 | contig 23105 bp, 19 predicted proteins | sample SalMarSW160200MG_FD_203101 | JGI IMG/M metagenome (GOLD analysis project Ga0315549, IMG submission 203101) | Salt marsh sediment microbial communities from the Plum Island Ecosystem LTER, Massachusetts, United States - Salt Marsh Sediment SW1601-200 ... | reverse complement strand
TTAATGACTCATAGCCACATGGACCACACCGGGGCTCTGTTGGAGCTTGAGGCTAAACTGAAGATACCGGTAGCTTCCCACCTTTTAGATAGTAAGAGGCTACCGATAACACCACAAATTATACTTAAGGATGGCGATACGGTATCCTTTGGCAGAATAAAACTGAAAGTATTACACACTCCAGGGCATACCCCAGGCAGCCTAGCCTTCCTAGTAAGCCGCTATTTGATATCAGGGGATACTCTTTTCCCCGGTGGCCCGGGTAAGACAGCCTCACCCACTGACCTGAAACAGATAATTGAAAGCATAACCACCAAGCTCTTTGTCTTGCCAGATGATACTCAGGTCTTTCCCGGACATGGTAATTCTACGATATTGAAGAAAGAGAAGGATGAGTTTGCCGTGTTTTCCTCCCGTCCTCACGCTTCAAACCTATGTGGGGATGTACTCTGGCTTTCATCCTAGCCAAGGGCTTACCACAGTATCTCAACCTGATGAAAAGCCTCTGCTAGCTTGAAATCCTCCCCCTGTGCCATCGTTTCTGCCCAATTCCGTAGCCGCTTTTCTAGTTCTGGAGAAAGGTGGTCTCCCACTTGGCTTTTATGACAGCTCAGGGCGGCTAACTTCAAATCAAAGGTAGCGGTGATATCTACACGGTAGTTTGAGTCTTCCGACGCCCAGAATAATATCTCGTTAACCTTATGCGGTTGAAGTCCTTCCTCAAGCAACTCAGGGTAGGCAAGATGATCCCTGGCACAAGGGAAAACAGCATCCAAGACAGTCTGGCCAGTAATTCGGTGGTCACGATGCCAAACATAGCGACGATAGGGGTCAGCAGTTACCACAGTCTCCGGCCGGTACATCCTTATTAAGCGGACGAGCTCTTTCCTGAACTCAGGAGTATTCTCTAAGCCCTGGTCGGGATGGCGAAGGAATATGACCTCCCTCACTCCTAACAGCCTGGCGGCAGCCAATTGCTCCTCCTCCCGGGTCTTAGCCAGTTCCTCCGGCTTTATATTGATGTCGCTGGTACCTTTATCGCCATTGGTGCATACCACATATATAACCTCCTTCTGCTCCTGTACCCAGCGAGCTACGGTCCCGGCGACTCCAAACTCGGCGTCATCAGGATGAGGCGTGACTACCATCACTTGGGCTGGCTTCACCAACATCAATAAACCTCTCAGTTTGAGATACCAGATAGAAATTGTGTAATATTATGGAAATTGTATAATATTTTAGTAAGTTTCTACAATTGCCTTTGGGGATTATCCCAGGAAAACCTAAAATGAGTAGTTTCCCTTATATTATCAGAAATTATCGCCCCGACGACCTCGATAATTACATTCGTCTGCACAGTAAAAGCATAAAGCTTTGCCCGACCGGATGGCAGGCTTCGCCACTGGCTTTACGTGAAAAATTAAGGCAACCGAATTACTCCCCTGAGCAAGACCTGTTTGTAGCTGAAATCACAGGAGAAATCGTCGGTTCAATAAATGTTATTCCGGAGCTAGGCATCAGACGAGTCATTCTTGAGTGTCTAGTTCATCCCGAATATTACGGAAGAGGACTGGTGGAGAAACTCTTTAGTTACGCTATGCGCCGAGCCAGAGAACTAAAGGTACAGGTAGCTCAGGTATGCATATCACAGGACAACATGGCTGCCAAAAGTCTGCTTTCCAAATTGGGTTTTAGATTAGTCCGACACTTCCTTGAGTTGAGGCTGGAAATCTCAGGAATTCACCTGCCGAGTATCAATGACCCCGCGCTTTCGTTTCCTCATTTGCAATCCGGCGAGGAAGGCAAACTAGCCCAGCTTCAGAATCGCTGTTTTGAGGGCGGCTGGGGATACAATCCGAATACACCAGAAGAAATAATCTACCACATCAACGCCGCCAACGGTTCACTGGAGGATATAATTCTTGCTGCCAAAGGGGGAAAATATATAGGCTATTGCTGGACACGGCTGAACCTTGAACAGGACATAGCTACTGGTGGAAGTAAGGGATGTATCTACATGATTGGGGTTGACCCAAATTACCGGGGACAGGGAATAGGCAGGAAGCTGCTACTGGCTGGATTATCCCACTTTAAAAACAAGGGCATCAAGGTCGTTGAATTAACCGTAGATAGCGAGAACAAAACAGCCTGTAATCTTTACCGTTCTATCGGCTTTACGACTTGGACAACCAGTTTGTGGTATGAAAAGTCACTGGATTAGGATACCTGAGCGAGGTAACTGGTAAGCAGCGTCATATATTCCCCGATTATCGCCTCAGCAATGTTTGACCAATTAAACTCCGATACTGACGCCCTAACTGAACTGGCATACTCAGCACCCGCCTTTGGCGTCGAAAGGAGTAAGTCTATCTTTTCGGCAAGGTGATAGGGAGTATTGTCGTCTATCACATAGCCTGTCTCGCCCTGGCGGATAAAACCGCTAGCCCCACCCACACTGGTAGTTACCACTGGCGTTCCGCAGGCCAGTGATTCCAAGCCTACCAGACCAAAACTCTCATAATAGGAGGGAATAACGCAAATATCGGCAGCGCTGTAGAAAAGAGGCAACTCCCTCTGCGGGATAGAGCCTAGGAAAGAAATCGAGTCCTGGATGCCCAAGTTATGTGACAGGCTCTGTAGATTTTCCAGTTCAACCTGGCTATAGTCGTCGCCACCTATTACTAACAGCCTGAGCCCTGACCACTTTTTCAGGTAGGTCATCGCCGTCATTAATTTATCTATGCCCTTCAGCCGCTCAATCCTGCCCACAAATAAAATGATATTGGTATCAGCCAAACCCAGCTCTTGTCGGGCAATTTCTTTATCAATGTGCTGGAACAGCTCCAGATTTACGCCACAAGGGATTACACTTATAGCCTCTGGAGAAGCCTGATAATAGTGGATAAGGTCTTCCTTTTCCTTCTCCGTGGCAGCGATGATGCGTTGATAATCTCTAACCAATTCCTTTTCGGTCTCTATTCGAAGCTCCGTCTCAACCTCCCCGATTTCAAGCAGGTTCTTTACCATGCCAAGAGTATGGAACATTATAATACAAGGAACATTCCACCACTCCCCTAACCACTTCCCAACCTGGCCGGAAAGCCAGTAGTGACTATGAACCAAATCATATTGAAGCTTGTTCCGCCTCCGGAAACGCTCCAGGCTGCAGGCGAAATCAGAAAGATAGGTATAATGAACTAACTTGGGCATGTCCTCAATCTCCCCAGCCTTAAGGTGAATAAGTCGGGTATTCTGGCTCAGTTTCACAACCTGGTTATCCTCAGGGTCATGAGCCCGGGTATAAATATCTACCGTATGTCCCCGCCTGTCCAGCTCATGCGCAAGCTCCCGGATGTAGACATTCATGCCACCGGTATCTTTTCCACCCAGTTGCCCTAGTGGACAACTATGGACACAGAGCATAGCTATTTTAAGTTTTTGAGTTACCAACTGCATTTTGTCTCCGACTACCCTTAATGAATGACAATGCTACTTTATCAACTGTTAGTGAAAGCTATCTCACACCGGTATAGAGGGATTTCTTGACCACCCAACCGATATTTATAAACTTCAGCCCCCTTCAAGAAGTCAAACTTCTCCTTCCCCTTCTCGATATTGTCTTTTATGCATAACACTTTTGAAATTAAACCTGCGCTCAGGTAGCTGTATTGAGGGTCATAACCACTATTGTAAAGGTAGATGGTATCGTTATAGTCGAAATATATAAGTGCGGCAACAGGAACCGCATTGAGTTTCAGAAAGCCAAGCCTCAGGATTTTCGCCTGAGCAGTAGCTGTTACCAACAACTTAAAGAAAGACGCCATTTGTGGAGTCATGAAATTTGCCTTGTCCCTCCTGCTTTCTCGAAACAGCCTGATAAAGATATCAACATCTTTTAGCGTAACTTCACTGTCCTGAAGAACATGATAATCTATATCTCCTGCCTCCTCCAATCTTCTTAATTTGCGCCGCACTTCGTGGCGCTGCTTAACGGACAGAGATTCCAGGTATTTATCCCATGTGTTGGGCAAACTGAGTTCCAGCGAAACATCCACCGGATTACAAGAAACTTCATAGCCCCGGTCATTGGCTATATCAACAAGGCTTCTGATGACGGTGGAGTCGGGGGTTAATGGCTCCAAACCCAGGTGGTTAATGCCCTCGTCTTTCAAATGGTCAAGCAAAACATTAAAGAAATCCTGCTCTTTACCAGGCATAATAACAAAGTCCAGATAGTCACAAACGTCACTGTCACCGATAAAAGAAGCCCTTTCCCCCTCCACTTTAAGCGGGGCAATACCTATAACAGTATCCTCTTGCTTTACCATGCGTAGCAGTAAATCAGCTGAAGCTCCGAATATCCGCCACCAGACTTCAAGCCAGATTGGTAAAACAAAAACACTACCCCACCTCAGGTTACTACCCAATTTTGTCCCGGCGGAGGCGAGGCTATCAAGATTCTCCATGGAGATAGAGTAACCCATACACTTATACCCAGCATAGCACTTCACTGTGGGTTGATGTTAACCCAGCCTAACGTCCCTCATCCAGGTAACCCTGTAAGATGAGGGCAGCAGCTACAGCATCATCATGCCTAGCTTTTCCCGCGGTCTTTTTAGTATCTCGCATCAGGCGTTTAGCTAATACCGTTGTCAAACGCTCGTCTCTAAACTCTACCGGGACTTCAATATGCTCACATAGCTTCTGGGTGAAGACCTGCACCTTTTTAGCCTGCTCACCTATGCTTCCGTCCATAGAGCGCGGCAGACCGACTATGATTTGTTCAACCTGATACTGGCAAACAACATTTGTAATAGCTTCTACATCCACCATATCATCTCTGCGGTTGATAATGGTAAGCGGGCTAGCCAATATACCCTGAGGGTCACTGAGTGCCACCCCAATCCTTTTATCCCCAATGTCAAGACCCAAGCTACGCGTTATACCTACCTCCAGGCTATATTAAGCTTTTCACCAGCTGAAGCGCTTCATCTAATTTACCTTTATCCTTGCCACCCGCCTGACCCAGCCTCGCTTTGCCCCCACCGCTACCCCCGGTTACCCTAGCCACCTGTTTTACTATTTCTCCGGCATGGTAGCCCTTGGCGACTAAATCTGGGGTTACTGCGGCTAGAAAAACAGGCTTATCCTCATAGACTGTGCCCAGAACTACCACTGCGCTTTTTAGCTGCTCTCTAAGCCGGTCGGACATTTGTCGCAAAGCCTCCAGCCGGGAAGATGGCACTCTTGCCGCTAATACCCTTACCCCATTAATTACTTCCGCCTGACCCAGTAAAGAGTTGGCTATTTGCTTAGCCAGTTCCCCCTCTAGAGCCAGCTTTTGCCTGCGCTCCTTATCTAATTCGCTAACCAGACCGGATACCTTACCCTGAGCATCTTCCGGTGAAGTTCCTAGAGATTGAGCAATTTTCTCCAAATTGGAAAAATGCTGGTCGATAAATGCCTCAGCCCCCCTACCGGTAACAGCTTCAAGGCGACGCAATCCAGCACCGATGCTACTTTCGCTAATGATACGAAAGAAGCCTATCTCCCCGGTTGAGTCAACATGGGTGCCGCCACATAGCTCAGCACTAACTATCGGTTCGCTAATTTTCACCACCCGAACTGTGTCACCATATTTTTCACCGAATAGGGCTATAGCCCCTTCCGCTACAGCCTTTTTATACAACATGTCTTCATCATGTACTTCCAGGTTCTGGCGGATTTTATCATTGACAATACGCTCTACCTCCCGTATTTCCTCTTCCGATACGGGTGCTAAGTGGGAGAAGTCAAATCTAAGTCGGTCTGGGGCTACCAGCGAACCCCTCTGCTCAACACCCTCACCCAGTACCTGACGAAGAGCCGCCTGAAGCAGATGGGTGGCAGTATGATTACGGGCGATATTAAGCCGCCGCTCTTCATCTACTATTGCCTCAACTTCATCTCCTATACTAAAACCACCATAAGCAACATAACCCTGGTGGACAATAATATCTGGAGGAACCCGAATAGTATTGATAACCACAAACCTACCGGATGGGCCTATTATCTCACCAGTGTCACCCACCTGTCCCCCCATCTCTCCATAAAACGGGGTTATATCCAAGACTAGGCTTGCCTCTTGCTCCTCTTTTATCGCCTCAGTGGGTTTATTATCAATCACAAGGCTAACTATAACTGATGGATATATGAGATTATGATAACCAACAAACTCAACCTCGGGTGCAGCATCGATTGTAATAGCCTTCTCATCCAACTTAACCCATCCTTTGGCTGCCCGGGCTCTCTCCCGCTGTTTTTCCATTTCTGTTTCAAAGCCATCCAAGTCAACAGAAAAGCCTCTTCCAGCAGCAATCTCTTTAGTTAACTCTACGGGAAAGCCATAGGTATCGTATAGCTTAAACGCCTGCTTGCCCGAGATTTTATTCCTTCCTTTGCCGGCTACTTCCTCCATAATTCCGTCTAATAATTCCAGCCCGGTGCTGAGTGTCTCGCTGAACCTGGCCTCCTCACGCTCGGTGACCTTGATAATAAAGTCCTGCCTCTGCCCCAATTCAGGGTAAATATGCCTCATCTGTTCAATCGTAGTCTTAGCCATCTCAACCAGGAAAGGTTTATCCAGCCCTAATCTTCTGCCAAAGAGGGCAGCGCGGCGGAGTAAGCGGCGCAGCACATAACCCTGTCCTTCGTTGCTGGGCATCACTCCGTCACCGATGAGAAATGCAATGCCACGGGAATGCTCAGCTACTATTCGCATGGCATTATCAATATCAGCATCAGCACCATACTTCTCACCAGCTAATTCAGATATTCTTTGTATTAAAGGAGTAAACAGGTCAGTTTCATAGACCGAGGTTTTACCATCCACTACGGCTACGGTTCTCTCCAGCCCCATACCGGTATCAATATTAGGCTTGGGCAATAAGGTGCGGTGCCCGTCTTTATCCTGGTTATACTGAGTAAATACCAGGTTCCAAATTTCAGAAAAGCGACCACAATCACAGCCCGGGGCACAGGAAGCCTTTTTACAGCCAAATTCCTCGCCAAAGTCGTAGTGAATTTCACTGCATGGGCCGCAGGGACCGGAATCACCGGCTGGTCCCCAGAAGTTATCCTCTTCGCCAAACCTTAATATTCTTGGCTCAGGGATGCCTATTTTACGCCAGATGCCAAAGGACTCATCATCATCAAGGAAGATAGTTATCCACAGACGTTCAGGCGGAAGTCCCAAGCGCTGAGTAACAAATTCCCAAGCCCAGCTAATAGCTTCCGGTTTAAAGTAGTCACCAACACTAAAATTGCCCAGCATCTCAAAAAAGGTAAGGTGACCGGGGTCACCTACCGATTCAATATCAGTGGTGCGAAAGCACTTTTGACATGATGTCAAACGGGGGTTAGGCGGCTGTGCCTTGCCTAAAAAGTAAGGTTTAAACTGCACCATGCCAGCACTGGTAAGCAATAAGGTGGGGTCATCGTGAGGTATTAAAGAAGAGCTGGGGACAATTTCATGCCCTTTCTCCTTAAAAAAGCTCAAAAATGCCGACCTAATTTCGTCACTGGTCATAATTACATACGATTTTAGTGGTAAGCTATACTAGCTGTCAATTAAGGGGTATTTAGAAGAGTTGGCGCCGGTACTCCCTCAGCTCTGTTTTTGCTGGCGGGCAAAGATAGCCGCCCCCAGCACCCCGGCATTATCACCAAGTTGGGCAGGAACTATACGCACTACTTGAGCTGGTAGCTGGAAAGCCCTTTCTCTTACTACCTGTCTCGCCGGGTCAAGCAAAAGGTCTCCCATTTGTGCCACCCCACCACCAACAATAATCATTTCTGGATTAAAGATATTAACCAGGTTTACCATGCCCACCCCCAGACAGGTCGCTGCCTTAGTAATAACCTCCAAGGCTAACGAATCTCCATCCTGAGCCGCTATTAATACCTTCTCTGCGGTGATATTTTCTATCTTACCTTCCACAATCTCGGTGAGAGAAGACTTCTCCCCCTGACTAATGCGCCGTGTTGCCTCTTTAGCCACTGCGGTGCCAGAGGCTAGTGTCTCCAAACAGCCAACATTGCCACAATTGCACCTCGTTCCATTAACATCAATGGTCATATGCCCTATCTCCCCGGCACTACCACAGGCTCCAGAATATAGCCTGCCATTAATGATAATTCCACCACCAATGCCAGTGCCCACCGTAAGGTAAACAAGATTATTTACCCCCTTCCCGGCACCAAAGTGATGTTCGCCTAAGGCAGCAGCATTGGCATCATTAATTAAGAAGGTGTCAACCCTGTATTTCTTTTTGACAATATCTCTCAATGGGACATCACACCAGCCGGGAAGGTTTGGTGATGAGGTTATTAGTCCCCTGTTAAAGTTCACAACTCCAGCGGCAGCAATGCTTATGCTGTCTAGTTGAGATGAGCTTATACCTTTTAGACTAAGGATATGGTCAATAGCCGAGAGTATCCTTTCAATTACTGACTCCACTCCCTCATCAGCTAAGGTAAGACAATATTCCTTAGCTATGACCTCCCCTTCGTCAGAGATAATGGCAGTAATTATCTTGGTACCGCCCAGGTCTATGGCTAAAACCGGCAGCCCATGTTCTTTAATTTCCTGCATACCAGATGCCATTCTATCTTACCCAGGTCAGTTTATGAAGCCTGATACTGAGGAGTAGATTTCACCCTGAACGGGCTAAATGATGTAGAGCGTTTTCTCAGGCGGGCGTCTGAGACCATTCTTGAACCAGAATAAAGCATCTTCCAATAGAAGCCAATTACCTCACACCCTCTATCTCTTACCCCGCTGGCATAGTTCAGCAATCAGAATATTAAGGGCAAGCTCACCATCATACTTCCCGGTCTTAATAGCCAGGTCAGCCTCTAAAAGCTTATGGTATACGTCCACAAGCCGTGCCAAAGAATACCTATCAGCCTGTTCTAATGTCCTGCGCAAGGCAAACTCCGAGGTCAAACCCAACCTATTCTGAATCTCTACTTCAGGTATCCCTTGATTCCTCAACTCCCTGGCTCGAACTATCATCTGAACCTGACGTGACAGCATAACCAGAAGATAGGCGGGGGCAGCTCCTCCCTGCAGTAGCTGCTGTAGTAAGTGCTCAGCTACCCCGGCTCTAAAGCCAAGGATAGCACCAATCATAGTAAAAACATTAGCCTGCTGGGTATGAGTTACTACCGCCCTAACATCCTCTTCCTCAATCCGGCGACCGGCTGTGAACAGGACTAGCTTATCAATTTCATTTGCCACAGTCCATAAATCGCTACCCACAAGGTTAGCCATTAAATCCACTGCCTGGGAAGATATGTTGCCATCCCCCTCCACCACCCGCCCTCGAATCCACTGACGCAGCTTAGCATCATTTAGTCGCGGAAAGGACCTTACCTCAGCCTTAGACGAGAGCTCCCTGAACAGCGGATTATTGCTTTTTATGGTGCCATCTATTAATACTAAGATTGTGCTACTGGGTATCTCACTGATACAGGCAGCTAACAATTTATGCCCATTTTGTTGGTCACTTATATGGTTAATTTTCCTTCGCTGACTGGACTTGCCCTTGGGCTCAAAGCGCCCCAGTAGCCCGCTGATAATGACCAAGCGGTTTTCAGCCAGAAACGGCACCGTCTCACAAACAGCTCTTAACTGGTCTACGGTTACTTTTTGGCCATCAAGGGTAGTGGTATTAGCCGCCAAAAGTGTTTGGTCACCTATACCCGCTTTTATCTCCTCAAGTGATTGGTGGAGAGAAAAATCATCCTGACCCAGTAGTATATACAGCAAGGTCTGCCACTCCTATTTATTGCTCATTTTATCACATGATGTTTTTGGGGGTATTTATGGGAGTGAGGTTAGCCAGTAACCGCTATTGAAGAATAATGGCACAAAGAGTAGAATAAATACAAGTAAAAATGCCTTATCCTAGCTAGTACCGGGAGGAGAAGATATTATGTCAGAACAAGCTACTGAACTAAAGAAGCTAGTTAATATTGCCACCGATATAGAGCTTTCCGCTGATTTGAGGACTAAAGCTATCGAACTGCTGGGTAACATTGGTACCCATGAAGCACTGCTTGCCCTGTTGGAGCTAGCTGGTAATGAGAAGCTAGCTAAAAAAGAAAGAGACCTTGCCCTTAAGCAAGCCAGAGTAATAATAAAGTCGAGTCGTTAAATGGGTATTGATAGTGGCATTGTAGGACTAGCTAAAAGTGGCAAGACAACCATTTTCAATGCTTTAACCAAAGGTAAAGCGGCTACAGAAGACTCAGCCCCGCATATTGGAACAGCTAAGGTTCCAGAACCCCGCCTTAAAATATTAGCCGATATGCTCCACCCCAAGCGGACAGTCCCGGCCGAGGCAAGATATATTGATGTAGGTGCCCCAATTAAGGGTATAAGTGGTGAACTCCTTACCCAGCTTAGCACTGTGGATGCTTTAATTAATGTCGTCCGAGCCTTCACCGATGAAAGCGTACCCCATATTGAAGGTAGTCTGGATGCAGAACGGGATATTGCCACTCTAAATTTAGAGCTTGCCTTTTCCGACTTAGCCATCATTGAGAGAAGACTGGAAAGAATAGAGACCTCCCTAAAGGGAGCCAAGCCGCCTGAGCGCCAGGATCTTCTCCACGAGAAAGCGACGCTATTTAAGATTAAGGCTGATTTAGAAAAAGACGTGCCCATCAGGGAACAAAGACTAACTACTGACGAGGGCAGAACTATTACTAACTACCAGTTCCTCACTGCCAAGCCACTATTAATCGTGGTCAATATTGGAGAAGAACAGCTAACTCAGGCAGCATCTTTAGAATCAGAACTGAACTCACACTACTCACGACCGAGATGTCGCGTTACTACCCTCTGTGGCAAGTTAGAAATGGAGCTGTCCCAATTAGACGATACTGCTGCTGAAGAATTTCGTACCAACTTCGGTATGAGTGAAGCTGGGCTTGAGCGTACTATCAAACTATCCTACGAACTATTAGACCTAATCTCGTTTTTTTCTATTGCCTCCGGTGAAGTTAAGGCTTGGTCTATCCCAAATGGCACCAATGCTCTCAAAGCCGCTGGTAAAATCCACTCTGATATGGAAAGGGGATTCATTCGGGCAGAGGTCATCAGCTACGATGACCTGATTAAGAGTGGTAGCCTAGCTGAGGCTCGTAAGCGAGGGCTCCTCCGACTGGAGGGTAAAAGCTATCCTGTCATGGATGGCGATATAATTACCTTCTTATTTAATGTATAGGTTTCCCAATCCATTTAGCGGGGCCTGTAATCGCACAATCCTTATTTGCTATATTTATTAAGGAAATCCTTAGCTATCTTTCTAGTTTTTGGATACCTTTCACCGGTTAAACTCTCACTTTAGTTATATTGACCACCAATTTTATAAATCTAACAAGGGTTCCAATGCCTAACCCAACTGTGATAGCAATTAAAGCTATTCTTACGCCCAACTCTGCATAAGCCGCTATATTAGCATTAGGTATTACACTGAAGTCAAAAGGAAATAGGTTAAGCAAAGTCAAAACAACGGCAATGCCGAAACAATTCAAAACGATTATGATAATCTCTCGTAGTAAATACTTGTCCAAAATAATTAGAATAATATGACCTATGATAGATAAAACTAATGTTATTGTAAGAATAGGCAGCCACAGATTAAAATCTGACGTCAGGATTGGTTCTCTAGCTCCATTATGATAATACGCTATATACTGATTGAAAAAATTAAAGAATATTAGAAGGACAATACTCCAAGCGATGGCAGCACCTGATGATGCTATTCTGCCACCTCTTGTATTCTCAAAAAAATCCTCCATTTTATCACCAATCTGTTTACCTAAACTTGCCGCTGGAGGTGAAGGTGGTTTCGCCGGTGGTGGCTCTGCTGTTGAAGGTTCGGAGTGTTCATCTTCCTTACCCGTGCCAGTTGATTTAGCTATCATTTGCTCGGCAACATCACCAGCCCACGGTAGTTTGTATCGCTGCCCATTAGAAGCCTTAACTATCATCACTATCCAAACTATGAACCCGATAACTCCAATAATCGTGGAGAAAGCATCCCCCACTATCGGTATCCAACCAAGTATTAGTCCGGCAACCGTAAGGGTGCCAAAGGCAACAATAGACTGCGCTGCGTGAAAGCGAACAAACTTGTTTTTCTCCTCTATAAGGAAAAAGATGAGGCCACTCACCCAGATGCCAACATAACATAGCAGCGCAGCAGTAGTTGGCTTTAGCCCCGTACTTGTACTGCCTTCCGTCCCCCGTTCCTCACTCTCTATCTTTTTCTGCGCCTCAATCCGTGCCTTCTCCTCCTCATAGACTCGCCTCTTTTCTTCTGGTGATAGCCCCATTTAAACACCTCTTATGGTTTCAAACTGCCGCCGCAGTGATTTCTGTTTATCCTATTATAGCATGCCTTGAGGCTGTGAGGGGTAGATTGTGAAAGAACCGAAGGCCTAGTATAAAGATATTGAACATATTGCTGGTTCGGATAACGGGGATTTCTTGACAAAGGGCAGCTTGGCTACTTAAAGTGTTCTTTACTGAGTTATTCTGAAAATCAGCGACGATGGAGCAATTAAGGGAAGGTGACCACGTTTGAGCATTGGTTGCTAAAGAGCTGAAATAACCGCTGTCTATGGAAAGTCCATGTGCAGTAATAACCAGGGGTTATAGAACAGATTATCAAAGGAGGCATAATACGAAGTTGGAAGGCATCAAAAAAGTGGGAGTTGTTGGGGCTGGAACAATGGGTTTCGGTATAGCTATAAATTTTGCTCTCTGGGGATACCCCACCATTATGAGCGACGTCAGTGACAAAGTCCTACAGCAGTCTAGGAAAAGGGTTAAGTCCGCCACGAACCTCTTTGTCGAGGAAGGATTGATAACCCACAAGCAAGCGGATGACACGGTACGTCGGATAACCACCAGCACAGATTTGACGGAGGTGGCAGCTAACAGTGATTTTATCACCGAGGCAATTATAGAGAGAGTCACCGATAAGAAAGAACTATTCAACAAACTTGATAAACTGTGCCCACCTCATACCATAATTGTGAGCAATACGTCGTCACTGGTACTGAGTGATTTCGGTTCCGATGTCAGAAGACAGGACAAGATAGCGATAACTCACTACTTCTGCCCGCCGCATATTGTGCCCGGGGTTGAGGTGGTCAGAGGTTCCAGAACTTCAGACGAAACGTTCGATATAATCTACAATCTGATGAAAAAGATAAGGAAAGTGCCTATCAGGGTGCTCAAGGAGCTACCGGGACATATGCTTAACCGTATACAGCGTGCCATGGATAGGGAGGTAAATTGGTTGTGGGCCGAGGGTGTAGCCGCCGCTGAGGATATTGAGCTTGGGGTAGAGTCCACCTTTGGCTTCCGTATGCCGAACGAAGGTCCGATGATGCACTATGACTTGGGTGGCATTTGGAGATGGCCAACGGATGCTGTGATTGCTATGAATTGGCACATCGGTAGTGAATCCAAAATCAGTGCCGAGACGACTGAAAAAATTAGGCGGCGTATAGCCGAGGGTAAACCGTGGTTCGTTGACCCAGAGAGGTTTGACGAGGTAATTGAGAAAAGAGATAGAATGTACATACGACGTCTTAAGGAGTTGTACTGGTCAAAAGACAAATAAAAAGTAGCCACAAGTGTTGGTTAAACAGAATTCACACCGTATTAAGTAAGTAATTTTGTAAGTCAAAAAATTTCAGAGCATTATCTGTGGTTACTTCAGCAACTTGAGCTTCGTCTATGCCTCTTAACCCAGATACACCCCTTAGCGCATTTAGAATGTGGGTTGGTCTTGATTCATACTCAAATTGAGTCCCCCGTCTGTATACCACCGGGGAATCTGTTTCCAGGAGTAATCTCTCTAAAGGAATTTCCTTTACCGCCCTTCTATGTTCTTCGTGATATTCAACCGCTGGGGCAGCCGAAATAAAATAGCCCTGGCTAACTATGTCCCGCAGTACGCTTGAGGTTCCCGTGTACCAGTGAAACACCGCCTTCTCCAATTGTGCCTCACTAACCAAACTCAGGGAATCTCGCCACGCATACCGGGAATGGATTATCGCCGGCTTCTTATGGGTTTTGGCTATCTTCAGAACCTCCCTAAGCACACACATCTGCAAACCCTTTTCCGCTCTCGCCCTTACCCTCTTATGGTAATCCAGCCCTACTTCGCCTATGGCTACGGCCTCGAATATATGAGCCTGAATAAACTCTAAATTACGGTCTATATCCCCACCTTTTATATTCCAGGGATGGAAGCCAAGTGCTGGATAGACGAAGCCCTTATAGACTTGAGCCAAAGCCAAAACCTTTTGATTTGATTCATAGTCAGAGCCAACCGCAATTATCGCTATAATATTAGTTGACTTAGCTTCAGTGATGACGCGTTCTAGTCCTTCTATTCCTTCCAAATGAGCATGGGTATCAACTAGCCGAGGCATAGACTTCCCCCCATCTTGACAGTACAAAAGGGGTATCAATAGGTAAAACTTTTAAGGTAGCTTTCAATCTCACTGCTTAATAGAAACCAAGATAAACTTTTTTATTTACTGTTTAGCCTATTATTGCTAATCCAAGCCTTTCCAATTGGCAGTTCTATTCCTAATTGTGCCAAAATAACGTGTGCCATAAGATACCAAGCACTGAGAGCACAGATAATAAGGTCAATTGCCGCTACTTTAGTGAAAACTGCCGGACCTCCCAAGTGGCTTACGTCTAAAAGGATAAAACCAATCAAAAGGGTTACAAAGAGAAGAGAAAGTACTCCATTTTGTCTCATAGCGCCAATTAGGTAGATAGCAGTAAGAAGTGTAAACACCACAAGAAACCAACCTATATCGGTAGTGCTAATACTAAACATTCCGTAATTTGCTCCGAGCAGAATACCACCTAATGCTAGCCAAAAAGCACCATAGGTAGAAAAAGCCGCAAACCCAAAGTTATTGCCGGTATGGAATTCCTGTAAACCGGCTATCAACTGCGCCAAGCCACCAAAAAATATCCCACACCAAAAAACTGGACCAGCACCACAAAGACCAAGGTTATGGAATTGTAACAATAAAGTAGTACCACCAAATCCCGCCAACCCAACAACTGCAGGATTTCCTAGAAGAGGTTTTTCTGACATTTAGTAGACTCTCTTTCCTTTCTCATCAATACCATATTCACACTAAAATCATCTTACTGATATTGAATTGAGAATATTTTGGTATCTCCCTACCTTGTACGGTTTCGACCTACTTTGAGCTATGGAACCGCAAAATGATACATAATTTCAATTTCATTGTCTCTACAGAAACTTGCACATAATAATGGCAAGCTGGCGAATCCTAGCTTGCCACTACTTTAATCTCAACAAGTTTCTTGAATTCTATGGCGCCACTCGAAAGTACAACTACTAATCTAGTATTCTGCTTCCAATTATGACAAAATCCGCAACGAAAATCAAAAAATCCATTTAATCTAAGTAAATATAAAAAGTGGGGAAGGGGGGACTCGAACCCCCACGCCTTTCGGCACATGATCCTAAGTCATGCTCGTCTGCCAGTTCCGACACTCCCCCAGAAAGCTAGCCTAGCTATAGATAGTATACCAGAAAAAGTTAACCAATTTCCTGAAAAGTTAAATGCTTTGTTAACAAAACTTCTTTCTAGCAGAAGCCGGGCCTGTCTTCACATACTATAGCATTCTACAAAGACATGCCTCAAACCAGTAGTCTTACATGTCCAATTAAAGTCTCATAATGTTATAATAAGGCTTTAGTAACAAAAGCCGCTTTCACAAACCGGTCCGAGGAGCTACATAGAAGAGATTTATCATGGTCAATCAGGAAGTTCAGCAACCCTCTGGGGCTAAACCACGGTTTTTTTACGGCTATATCGTGGTTGCGATCACCTTCTTTATAATGGTGGTAGCCTACGGTATGCATACCTCCTTCGGCGTCTTTTTCAAACCGATACTCGCTGAATTTGGCTGGACTAGGGCAATGACCTCAGGCGCTTACTCACTTGCCTGGCTTATACAGGGCGTGCTGGGTATTTTCATGGGAAGGCTTACCGATAGACTCGGTCCTCGTAAGGTAATAACACTATGTAGCCTCCTTTTAGGCTTAGGCTACTTGCTGATGTCACAGATTAGTGCTGCCTGGCAACTATATCTTTTCTATGGGGTGATAATAGGAATCGGGATGGGTGGTATTTTTGTCCCGATGATGTCAACTGTATCCAGGTGGTTTGTCCAGAGAAGAAGTATGATGATAGGGATTGTTATGGCTGGTGGAGGAATAGGGACACTGATTACACCACCAATAGCTAACTGGCTTATTTCTACTCAGGGGTGGCGTACATCCTACATCATATTGGGTAGCGTAGTTTTGGTACTTATTTTTCTAGCTGCCCAGTTTCTAAAGCGTGACCCAGCCCAGGTAGGGCAAAGATCCTACGGCGAAAATAAAGGAGATGAATCAAAATTAAAAGTAGTAACTGAGGGATTTTCCCTGAAGAAGACAGTTCATACCAGCCAATTCTGGATGCTTTTTAGCATAAATTTCTGTCTCGGGTTTTCTGCTTATGTCTTTATAATACATATTGCCCCACACGCCATTGACCTGGGAATTTCAGCCACTACCGCTGCTTATATCCTGGCTATTGAAGGCGGGCTCTCTATTGTTGGCAGGGCTGCAATGGGTACTGCCGCTGATAGAATTGGAAATAAGCCGACTTTAATTATTGGCTTTATTTTACTGGCGATAGTTCTGTTCTGGCTGGTGCCAGCCGCAGAGGTATGGATACTCTACCTCCTTGCTGCTGTCTTTGGCCTTGCCTTCGGCGTTGGTGCAGTAGTTCCGCCCCTAACAGCAGGGCTTTTTGGACTGGGCTCACATGGTCTTATTCTAGGGGTTACAACATTCGGCTACACCATTGGCGCCGCCCTTGGTCCGTTTCTGGCTGGTTATATGTTTGACGCCACTGGTAGCTATCAAGGGGCCTTCTTGGTCTGTGCTGGACTCAGCATTGCCGGTATTGTACTGGCCTCACTATTAAGGCCCACTCATAGGGAAGGTTTAAGGTAAAAGACTAAATATGATAGTTGGATATGCCAAGCCGATTAAGAGTGAGAGTGATAATCACATCCTTAAACTGGATTAAAGGCAAAGGGAGCTTGAAGCACCGCAAAATGCTTGCCTTTCTACTCCACAGTTACGCTCTTAGCCAGGTTTCTCGGGGTATCTATTGAGCAGTCCCTTTCTTTGGCAATATAGTAAGCAAGAAGCTGTAAAGCTACGGTGTTAACCATTGGGGAAAATACGGCATTAACCTGAGGCACAGTAATAACTAAATCAGCTATTTCATCAATAGCCTCATCCTCCTCAGTCAGCGCTATCACTGGTGACCTCCTAGCCTTGACTTCCTTGATATTGGTCAGCATAGCCTCATAGGTATTATCTTGAGCCACAATGGCAATGACCGGTGTATCATCACTTAGCAAGGCAAAAGGACCGTGCTTAAGCTCACCAGCAGCATAGCCTTCAGCATGAATGTAGGAAATCTCCTTTAGTTTAAGTGCCCCCTCTAGGGCTACAGGAAAGTTTATCCCCCTGCCAATAAAGAATACATCTTCATACCTTGCCAGATACTTGGCGACCTCTGAAATCTTACCCGTATTATCCAATACCTGTTGTACTTTGTTAGGCAGTTGTCTTAAATCCAAAAGCATGCTGGCTAATCTTCTAGCATCAACCTTAGAGTATGACATTACCAGCCAATATAACACCACCAGCTGAGCCATAAAGCTCTTGGTAGCCGCCACGCTTATCTCTGGACCAGCTCTGGTATAGATAATCTGGTCAGCAATTCGGCTGGCACTGCTCCCCACCACATTAGTGATAGCCAATACCTGGCACCCCGCCTCTTTTAACCTTTTTATAGCCTTAAGAGTATCGGCAGTCTCACCAGACTGGGTAATGACGATTGCCATGGTTTTAGCTAAAGTCTGACCATAGTAGTTGAATTCAGGGGCTAGCTCAGCCCTCACCGGAATACTGACCAACTCCTCCGCAATATATTTCCCGATCAAGGCAGCATGGTAGGAGGTACCACAGGCTAACATAAGCATGGACTCTACACCTATATCCCTCATCATCTCTAAATCAACTAACGGTTCAGCCGTTTGAGTATATTCCACAAGGGTATCCCGTATCACCTTAGGCTGCTCATGAATTTCTTTGAGCATGAAGTGCTCATAGCCTCCTTTTTGAGCCTGTTCTACACTCCACAAAATCTTATGCGCTTCCCCATCAACCTCTGTGCCATCTCTCTTAACCTTTACACTGTATGGAGTAACAACTACAATATCATTATCTTCTAAATATATAACCCTATTGGTGTATTCCAATATCGCTGGCACATCAGAGGCGATAAAGTTCTCTCTGTCGCCAACGCCTATAATTAACGGGTTATCTTTCCTAGCGGCAACTAATTTGGGCTCACCTGCCATTAATACGGTGATGGCGTAGGAACCTTCCATATCACCCAGAGCAGCTTCAACCGCATCCTCTAAACTGCCCTGATAATACTTTTCAATCAGGTGTGGTATTATCTCGGTATCTGTCTCAGAAACAAAAATATGCCCTTCATTAATTAACTGCTGCCTTAACAACTGGAAATTATTTATTATTCCGTTGTGTGCCACAGCAATATTGCCGGCGCAATCACAATGGGGATGGGCATTCACCCGAGACGGCCCGCCATGAGTCGCCCACCTAGTATGCCCAATGCCTACTGTCCCATCAAGCCAGGATAATGCTTTCTCCAGCTCCACTACTCTGACTGCATCCTTATATACCTCAATGCCGCTGTTTGACACAGCTATGCCACAAGAATCATAGCCTCGATATTCCAGTCTCTTTAAGCTGTTGAGCAGAATGGGCTGAGCCTGTCTTTCGCCAATATAGCCTACAATGCCACACATAGTTAAAACACCAAACTTCGGTCAGGAAGTCGACCGCTAATCAGCTTTAGTGCCTGTACCTGGCTGTAGTTACCCACGATAACTCCTGGCTGAGCTACTACACTGTTACCCAAACTACAACCCTCACCCAGCATCGCCCCTACATTTACCAAGCAATGTTCATCACCGACCCTAACCTCAGCCTGGTCACTCAAAGCCATAAAGTGACCTTTAATAACACAGCCCTTATCAATCACCGAGTCCTGTATACTACAACCCGGTCCAATACTGACATCGTTGCCGATAACACTATTCTCTATATTACTAAATGGCGAAATAACTACATTGTCGCCGATACTAGTAGCCGGTAGAATACATACACTGGGACCTATATCACAACCATTTCCGATAACTACTGGACCAGCTACGTAGGAGTTTGACCGTATTACCGTACCTTTCCCCACTGCTACCTCCCCTTTTAGTGATACACCTGTCTCAATAGTGCCACCCAAGTTAGCCGGAATTTGGTGAAGAACAGCCTCATTAAGGCTCAATATATCCCAAGGATAAACTACATCAAGCCAGGCGCCACTTGCTTCCTGAGCCTTAATCGGATAGCCTTGAGCTATCATATTGTTTAGGACATGGGGGATATCTAACTCAGCTTCAACAAAGTTAAAAATTTCGGTGGTAAAAGCGTAAACGCCAGTATTAATCATATTGCTTTTAGCCTCCTCGGGCTTTTCTACAATATCCTGTACTATTTTGTTCCTTATGGTCACCACCCCATATCTAACCGGGTTATCCACCCTCTTCACCAGTACCGCATTTGGCTTTACCGCCATAAACTGGGCAATAGTATCAGCTTCAATCAGATTATCTCCGGGCAGAACCAGAAATTCATTCTCGGTTACCCCCTTAGCCTGTGCCAAAGCATGAGCTGTACCCAGTCGCCTTTCCTGGGTTATATAGGTTATGCTCACGCCAAACTGCTCCCCCGAGCCTATATAATCAAATACCTGCTCCTTCCTGTAACCGACCACGAGGACAATATTGCGAATACCGTTTTGCGCCAACGACTCAATCACATAGCTTAGTATTGGCTTACCAGCTATGGAGAGCGTTACCTTTGGCTTAGTAACTGTAAATGGCCTGAGCCTTTGCCCCTCACCGGCTGCTAGAATGACCGCCTGCTTCATTACCTGCTCCCTAAAATATTGTTGAATCTGGCGAAATAACCCCGCTGGCTATAGCCCCTGGTCCAATATGCGTGTTATTGCCAATTATACTGCCTACATTAATACTGGCGTTAATCCCGGTTTCAACCTTATCCCCTATTATAGCCCCTAACTTATGCCTTTTGGTATCTATGTTGGCTACCTTTATATCCTTCTTATCCAGTCTGAGATTAGCAATTTTAGTGCCAGCGCCAAAATTGCACCCTTCACCAATAATGCTATCACCCACATAATTATGGTGAGGAAACTTGCTGCCCCTCATAATTATAGAGTTCTTAACCTCCACCGCACTACCAATATGACAATTATCACCAATAGAAGTATAAGAGCGAATATAGCAATTTGGTCCGATATCACAATCCTGACCAATTATCACCGGACCGACTATATAAGAGCCTGACCTCACTAGTGTATTCTTCCCAACAGAAACCTGCCCCTTCATTACTACATTCTCCTCTATTTCACCCAGGTTCTGCGCTTTAATCCCTGCTAATAGATGCTCATTGGCTGGCAGTAAGTCCCAGGGATAGCTAATGTCGAGCCAGTGACTAATCTCTTGATAAGAAATAAAATGCCCTTTATCTATCATTAGCTGTAGGGAATCGGTTATTTCATACTCCCCCCGCGGCGATTTCGGTGTCTGAGAAATGGCGTCAAATATATCCGGGGTGAATAGGTATAGTCCGGCATTCGCCATATGAGAGGGAGGTTTTTCTGCCTTTTCGTAAATATGGACTACCTTATCCTGACTCAACTCAACCACTCCTAAATCTCTGGTATCCTCAATCTCTGTAACGCTTAAAACGATTTCATGCCTGCTAGCCACCTGTCTAATATCGCCATGTTTAACGATAATATCCCCATTTATCATTAAGAAATCCCCATCAACCAAGCCTTCAACCAATTTAACGGCATCAGCCGTACCCAATTGCTTCCGCTGGGTACAATAGTCCATATTTACTTCCCATCTACCCCCATTCCCGAAGTAATCACGCACCTGCTCATCATGATAGCCAACAACAAAGACAAACTCTGTAATACCAGCCTTCTTGGCTTCAATAAGCAAATGCTCCAAAATAGGCTTATTGGCTATAGATAGCATTACCTTCGGTCTGGTATTGGTGAGAGGACGCATTCGGTCACCTTTACCAGCAGCCAAAATAATTGCCTTCAACCTACTTCCCCCCTACTTCCTTGCATACAATCCTTGATTAGCCTAATGCCACTATCATATAGCTGGCGCACTCGTGCCGGGCTCTTTGCTTCAGCCGTTAGTCTAATTTTGGGCTCAGTACCTGAGGCTCTGATAAGTAACCAACCGTCTTCAAAGCTTAGCTTAATGCCATCTATATTGGTCACTGATAACGGGTTCATAGCCATTACCTGCTGTGCTAGCTCAGATATTACTACCGCTTCGCTACTTATACTACCACGGAGAAGGGGGTAATTGGGCATACTATCAACCAAATGCGATAATCTTTGTTGACTGGCTACAGCCACCACCTGAACCGCAGCATAAATGCCATCGGGGCACAGCGAGATGTTGGGAAAAACCCAGCTTCCTGATGGCTCACCGCCGAAATCCCCACCATTTTTGAGTTCCTCAGACACATGGGGATCCCCTACCTTGGTTCTAGTAACATTGAAACCCATTTCATCAATTGCCATAGAGGCGTCTATGGTAGTAACTACCTTTTTTGCTCTCGCTTCCTGAGCGAAAATTGCCAGCAGCTTATCCCCAGAAATAAATCTGCCTCTATCATCTACCGCCATCATCCGGTCACTATCCCCATCATGGGCAATGCCTAAATCAGCACCAAACTCGCTTGTTACCCTCATTAAATCCCCTAGATTGGTCTCAACTGGCTCAATAGCGTGGGGGAAGAAACCACTGGGATAACAATTCAGGGCTACCACCTCGCAGCCTAGCTTTTTTAAGAGGTAAGGGGTAACCATAGAGGCGGCACCGCAACCACAATCCACTACTACCTTGAGCCTAAATCCATCGGGAAAGTCGTGAAGGATACGCTCAGTATGCTTCTCAACTGCCTCAGCATAGATATTGCTATTCTTAATTTTATCCCAGGGAGCAAGGCTAAAGGAGTCGCTTAAAATCATCTCTTCTATCTGCTCCCGCTGGTAAGAATCGAAGGCAGAGCCATCAGGATTCAAAAGCTTTATACCATTATACTCAGGAGGGTTGTGTGAGGCAGTAATCATTACTCCGGCACTGAATTCTCTGGCGGCAAAGGCAAGCGTTGGCGCGGGTATAACTCCAGCATCACAGCACCTGGAACCAGCAGCCAGCAAGCCAGAGATAAGGGCATGCTTTATAGCATCGCTGGAAGTCCTGGTATCACTACCTACTACTACGTTGCCATAAATCCTGCCCACAATTAATCCGACCTCCAGTGTCAACCCAATTAGGCTCTTATCGGCAACAGTCCGTATTCCAGAGGTGCCAAATAGCTGCATATTGGCTTAATTATAGCCAATATTAAGCCAACTGTCAATTAGCCCAAGCGAATTAAAACTCCTTAACCGCCTCCACTTAGTCCAGACAAGCAGGAGTAGTTCCGCTTCTGCGCTAGCGCACTTTCGGGAAAGTTACCAGACTTATAACCCAGGCATATGGTAAAATATGTTAATTAGTTATGGCAGCCATTTTATCCAAACCGGACATTTACAGGTTACTACAGCAAGAGCCGCCTCTGGTAGAAGGCTTTATTAACCTTGAGGAGCAGGTGCAACCTAATGGCATTGACCTTACCCTGCGTGAGGTAGCCTTGCTCCAGTCATCAGGCAGGATAGCCGTTAAAGACAGCCAGAGGCTGGTGCCTGATTTAGCTCCATTGGTG
>Ga0315549_1001595_pt1 | contig 23127 bp, 20 predicted proteins | sample SalMarSW160200MG_FD_203101 | JGI IMG/M metagenome (GOLD analysis project Ga0315549, IMG submission 203101) | Salt marsh sediment microbial communities from the Plum Island Ecosystem LTER, Massachusetts, United States - Salt Marsh Sediment SW1601-200 ... | reverse complement strand
CTTTAAAAAATACCACCTGACTATCAGTTTCTATATCTCTCGATTCTGTCCTCGCTGCAATATAAGTTGTCCCTCGATCCACAAAGGGTGCGGTAGGATTATAAACATCTCTAGACCCTATCTTGGAAAATTTTAATATTTCAACTCTTCCCATCTTTTTATCTACAGCCTCCTTTTTTATAACATAAAGCAATCCAAAACCAAACCCCTAAATCCCAACCTCCAACCCACAGCCTTCGAGGCGATGCTATTCAATCATTCAATGCTCGGCTATCAAATAAAACGAAACTAAGAGTCCCACCATTAGATTCACAGAACTTATGGTATGTTCGACTCTTGACTATTCATCCACTTAACTGGAGTTCGTGATTGTAATCACAATATTCCTTCTATCTCGTGGGCCATCAAATTCACACAGAAAAATGTTCTGCCATGTAGAAAGACCTAACTTCCCATCCATAATTGGGATAGTTTCACTGGGTCCAACGATTCCAGATTTAAGGTGAGCGTCTGCATTACCATCCTGGATGTCATGTCTCCAGACTCCCTTGGGAATTAGTTTCCTAAGGAGGTCAACAACATCCTCCTGTACACTCTCGTCCCAGTTTTCCTGTATCATAATACCAGCTGTAGCCCCCTGAACATATACATTAGCATAACCAGTTTTAACCCCTGATGACTCGAGAACATCATTAACCTGTTCTGTTATATCATAGAGACCTTCCCGTTTATCTGTAGATACTGTAATCACCTTTTGCATGTTTTGAAAACCTCTAAAATAAAATATCGCAGTGTTTTAATTCTGTCAAGACTTTTCGCATGTACATCAAAAGTGTGGAGCCCGTAAAACTCGAGGAAAAGATTGGTAGTAAAGCTTATCCAAAATGTAAAAAATATAGAATCATAGCAAGTTTTTTTGAAGTATTAGTAATTGCTATATAAATCAACTATTACTTCAGACCACTTTCGAGCTCTCCAACATAAGAGCCAAAAAACATCCCATCCACAGTCCCTAGCCATATTCATAAAGTTAAGAAGTTAAACCGCGTCCCTCAATCCTCTATCTCTTTTTCTTTTTATGTCTATTCGCAATGCTTTTCTTTTTTCGTTTATGTTTTCGTATTTTCTTCAATTTCCTTTTTTTACCACTAGGCATACTTCCACCTCTTTTTTATTAATTTAATATGTTTTAATGAACCAAATGAAACTATAAAATTTTTGGGGAAATTGTCAAGTTATATTTTTATTAAAGACAGTGTATGAATTCTTAATTATTTCATCATGCGGTATGCGCGGGAGGTGCAATAATTCCAATCTTGCCTATAGGCTCCTTTGCTTCTTCTATCTTACCGAATTTTTCCTCATAATTGTTAACAGAATTTTGTAAAGCTCTAATTATACGTTTCATATGCCCTGGGCTTATAATCACACGTGAAGTAACAGCACCAGCTGGTGGAGCTACCAACATAAAATCCATAATGAATTCTTCTTTTGTATATGCCAGAGCCATGTTATTTGCATATACCCCACCTTGTAATTTTTCGGGGAATTTTATCTTAATTTCTTTAGGTTTCTCAGGCATTGATTACCTCCTCATTAAAATTTATTAAGCCAGGTCTTTGCCTTTGTGACATTTTATTTAGTCAGAGATTTCTCTACGAGGTCGTGCCCTGAATGTTTTGAACTCATACCTTGTGACTCGCGCACATTTTCATCCTACTTCTACGCTGTCTCCTCCCTCCCTTTTTGCAATACTCATAGCCTTATCAGTGCGCTCCAGCAAAACAATTAGATTCGGTGTATCCCTTCTTATACTAGCTATTCCAATACTAACGGTAATATCGAGAGGGCCTCTTCCAGTGGGAATAGGTGTCTTTGCAACATACTTACGCATCCGCTCAGCCATTTTTTTCGCAGCTTCCAATCTAGCTTCTGGCAATAAGAGAACGAATTCCTCTCCTCCATAGTGTCCCAGAATGTCAACAAATCTAACGTTTGATCTGCAGTATTCGGCCACTGTGGTCTGGGCCTTATCAACAATTACATGACCATAGACCTCATTTATTTGTGTGCGTCTATCAAGACTCAGCATCATAAGCGATAAAGGTCGTTTATAGCGATGAGCGCGTGTAAATTCGTGCTCAGCCAGAACAAGGAAGTAACGAATGTTATGTAAACCAGTTAACTCATCAAAAACAACTGATTCTTCATATTCAGCAATCCTTCCACGCAATTCTTTTAATTCATTTATGAGTTGCTTTTTTGTCTTATCCTCATCTTTCATTATCTGCACCTCCTAAACTTGCCTGAAGGTTTACTACTAAAAACGGTGCTTGAATTTTTTGATTTTAACTTTAAACCTATCTTCAGTTGGATATTCTCATTCGCCATGCAAAGCTTCAACTATCCTGAAATCTCTTTCCACATCCACCTTCAAAAATTTTGAATCTTCCTAAAATTCTTTATTATTTTATCACTTAAAATCATAAAGAAAAATGCGTGCAAGTCAAGGGGTTTTGGGTTACAGATAAATCTAAGGAGAAGAAAAAAGGAGGACGAGGGTCAGGATTTGGGATTTAGAGATTAGGTGTTGGAAAGTTGAAATTGCTTTATGTAAGTTTCTTTTTGAAGGCAGATATGTTTAGAAGGAAGAAGGCACATCCAAATCCAAAGAGTGCAAGGATTTCCTTCCAGAGGATCGAGAAACCAGCTCCTTTCAAAAATACACTTCTAAGAATCGTCATATAGTATCTCGCAGGAATGATTACTGTCAGTTTCTGCAATAGTAGTGGCATACTCTCAATGGGAAACATAAACCCGGAAAGGAGGATATTAGGTAGCATCATCATAAATGCTGTAATTACAGCCTGCTGCTGGGTTTTTGAGATTGTGGAGCTAAAAAGACCCATTGAAATAGAGGCCAATATAAATGGAAAAGTGGCTAAAAGAAGGAATCCAAAGTTGCCCTTAAAAGGTATATGGAATATTATAATGCCTGCACCAACTACCAGAAAGAGCTCCACATAACCTATCAGTAAGAATGGCAGTAGTTTACCCATTATTACCTCTGATGAGGAGACTGGTGTAACAAGAAGGTGCTCCAGAGTACCTATCTCTCTTTCCTTCACAAGAATCCCAGATGAAAGCACCATAGTAATTACAAGTATTACCAGACCAGTAACCCCAGGGACCATAAAATTCACGGTCTTCATTTCAGGATTAAAAAGAATTCTTGGCACGGGTAGAACATCTGGCCTGTGCTGACTATATTTGGCAAGCGCCTTTTCAAAATATCCCTCTATCAAAGCAGCAGTGTTGTTATCTGAACCATCAATAAACACAGTGGGTTCACCTTTCTCTCTAATCACAATGCCCGCCTTTGCCTCACCCTTTTCTATAGTTTTCTCCATCTCCTTCAAGTGATTGACATTTCTCTCGATTAGAAAATAGTTGCTGGAGGTGAGTGAGAACAATATTTCTCTGGAATAGCTGTCACTCCGCTCATCCATTATCACGATAGGAATGTCTTTAATATCCAAACTTACTGCATATCCAAAAAGAAACAACTGTATAACGGGAGCAACCAGAATTATGGGAAAGAGTCTCCTATCCCTTCTAATCTGTATAAATTCCTTTCTTATCATTCCGAGGAGATGGGCTATAATCATCTTATCCTCTTTTTCACTCCTCTTATCGAAATTAAGAGATATGTAACTCCAAGAGCTAAGAGACTTAAGGACTCACGGGGAAAAATGCCCACACCTTTCAGAAAAATGCCTCTTACGATCTGTAAGAAATGTGTTGCAGGAATAATATTTGAGACCCACTGCAGCCATCCGGGCATATTACAAACAGGGAATATAAACCCCGAAAGAATAATTGACGGTAGCATTGTAGCGATAAATGAAGTTGTTACAGCCGTAAGTTCTGTTGTGGCATATGCAGAAATCATTAATCCCAGGGCAAGTGTCGGGAAAAGGAAAAGCAGGGAATGGAAAAAGAGCGAAAGTAAACTACCCCTAAAGGGTATTTGAAATATCAACAGAGAAGCCCCTGTAATGATAAATACATCCAACAGGGCAATAATCCCATAAGGTATGAGTTTTCCAAGAATTATAACCTTTCCACTTACAGGGGTCGTGCTCAAAAGCTCAAAGTTTCCTCTTTCCTTCTCACCCACGATGGAACGTGCACTTAGTATAACTCCAAGCATTGTCATCAGGATAACAATGAGCCCAGGAACGAAAAAATTTCTGCTCTTGAGTTCGGAATTATACAGAAATCTTACATTTAGAGAAGAATGTGTAAAATACCTCTGGTTTATCTGTAAAATTCTCTTCCCCAGATTTGCATCACTGCCATCTATGAGAAGTTGGATTTTTGAAAAGCGTTCACTAGAAAGATTTTTAGAGAAATCCTCTGGGATAACAAATCCGCATTTTATATTCCCTCTCATAAGACCATCATACATCTTTCTTACCGATGGATAAGGCGTAATTTTGAAGTACCTTGATGCAGACAGAGAAAGCAACATATTACTAACCTCCGCGGACTTATCAAAATCCACGACCCCAGTGGGTATTTGTTTCAACTCAAAGGAGATTGCATATCCATAAAGGATTATCATTAAGAGGGGAAAAATAAAAACAAGGGTTACAGTACGACTGTCTCTACGAATATGTATAAATTCTTTCCAGAGAATGGTGAGGAAATTATGCATTCTTTACAAGATTGACAAATGTTTCTTCGAGGGTGCGATTACCTCCTTCTGTCAGTTCATCGGGTGAACCGTAGGCAATAAGTTTTCCCAGATGCATAAACCCAAGGGTATCACACTTATAAGCTTCATCCAGAAGATGAGTTGTAATAACAAGGCTCTTACCACTGTGCGCTAATCCCCTTAAGGTGTCCCAGAACTCCTTCCGCGTAATCGGGTCAACACCTACTGTTGATTCATCAAGGACGAGCAATTCAGGATTATGGACAAGGGCACATACAAGTGCAAGTCTCTGCTTTAAACCCCCAGAAAGATAAAGAACAATGCTGTTCTCCCTGCCTTTAAGTCCGGCAAGCTCTATCATTTTACTTATTCTACCCTGAGCATCTTTCCCAGAAATATTGTAGAGGTGACTGTAAAAATACAGGTTTTCATAAACAGTGAGGTCCTGATAAAGGCTAAACCTCTGAGAAACATATCCGATATGGGATTTTATCGCTTCCGGCTCTTTCATTATGTCATAACTGCATACCTTTGCCGTTCCAGAAGTAGGTTCGAGAATTCCGCAGAGCATCCTGATCACAGTCGTTTTCCCGGCTCCATTAGGCCCCAGGAATCCAAAAATCTCACCTTCTTTAACAGAAAGATTCAGATTGTCAACAGCTATGATTTTACCAAAATGTTTTGAAAGATTGAAAGTTTCGATTATGTGGTTATTTGAGGATAGCATCCCCGTATATCCCTGGTTTTATCAGACCCTCAGAATTATCCATAAGTATCTTTACACGATAAACCAACAATGTTCTATCCTCTCTTGTCTGTATATTCTTTGGTGTAAACTCCGCTTTTTTTGATATGAATATTACCTTTCCACTGAAAGTTCTATCGGGGAACGCATCCACTTTCACACGAGTGGCCTGATTGATAGAAACGAGCGGGAGTATGTCCTCCGGCACATATATGTTTAGATATACTAAAGTAGGGTCAAGAATCTCTGCAAGTGGTGCGCCCGGTATTGCTGTCTCACCCTCTTTTGCATATTTTGCACTAATATATCCACTGACTGGGGTAGTAATATGAAAGTGATTGAGACTTTCCTTCTTCGCCTCGAGTGTCGCTTCTGCTGATTTCAGTTCGAGCCGAATGGATTGACATTTTCTCTCTGCTCTTTCATATTCTGCCTCTGGAATTGCTGATCCCTTAAAAAGAGACTCGGCCTTTTTTAAATCCTCTCCTGCATCCTTTAGCTTTACTCTCATGTTCTTCACTTTATAATCCATTGCCACAACCATCATTCTTAACTCTCTGTCATCAATAAGAATGAGAGTATCATTTTTCGCCACTCTATCACCTTCATTGCAGGGAAAAGAGATAATCTTTCCGGCAACCTCTGATTTCAACATATATTCCTCCCCCGTAAACACTCCGGAATAAATCTCCTTTTTATTACTACTGCAGGAGATAAAGAGAATAAGGATTGCTAAGCATACTTTCTTCATATTACCTCTTTTTTTATAAATATAGTTACAACGATCATCCGCTATAATTGAGTTGATGGAGTCATCACTCTCAATCAGTATCGTAGGAGAAATGAAGTTTATGTCAAGAGGGAGTCGTAAGGCAAGGATCTATCCTTAAAAAAAAGGGCAGAGCCAAAGCTCTGCCCTACGTTTTAAACAAGTATTTCTTTCTCTGTGTTCTCTGTGGCTAAAACTGACCAGAAAGCGCTAAAGTAACTCCGCTAGCTCTTATGCTATACTCTACGTCATTTACCTTGCGGTCTCCCAATTGATATTCATAGACGAAGTCAAAATGTAAATTATTCCATTTATAACCTGCCCCAAGTGTTACACCCTTTTTGTTCATATCATCAATATTCGTTAGACTGACTTGCTCATCAGGAGCGGGAGATTCATCATAATAAGCCCCAGCTCTTAAAGCTATCATTGGATTAACTTCAAACTCCCCTCCAATTCGATAACGATAACTTGCTTTCCAATCCCAGTCGATATCCTGGTCAATAAGACCTGCTCCCTCTGTCTCGTAATCAATCACAGTCTTCCACGTAGACCAGTTAGTCCCTTGCCAATCAACTGTAATAAGGAGATTGGGTATTAGTCTATACGCCAGACCTATACCATAAGTGGCTGGATGATAGAATTCCATTGTGTAACCACTTGTCTCTGACTGTACTGGCATGAAAGGTGGATTAAAATTATACACTCCAGTACCATCTATATCAATTCCACTTCCTGTTCGATATACTCCTCCAATACTAAAATCAGGTAAAAGTTTATAAAGCAGTCCAAATACAAATTCAAAATCTTTACCATTTCCTTCCATTTTATGAAGGAAATCGTATGAAGGCATCATTATTGGATTGGTGGAAATATACGATTTTGTAGCTTCATATTTATTCTTCAAATACAATAGATTCAATCCTGCACCCAATGAGAGATTAGGAACTATCTCCTTTGCAACAGAAAGATTACCTATCATAAGATACATATTCGTGTAATAAGAGGCATTTATTCCAGCGTTTGTTGCATCATAGATCGTGTCCCTCCAATCAACCCAGTTGCCTACAGGAATATAAAAGCCACCGCCAAACTTGATGCCTTTAAAATCAAAAAACCCTCCCACAAAGGGTTGATAAAAACTGCCGGAGAAATCGGTTTCCTCAAAACTTGTGGGTTCAACCGGGTAGATACGCACAAAGATATCTCCTTGATCTATGCTCATATCAGCAATGTCAAGATTTGCAATAGAATTGCCATCTTTAGCTTCATAGTTGGAATGCAATAACTCTATTCCAAATCCACTTCCAGTTGTCTGGGTTAAACCAGCCGGGTTCCAATAAGGTGCAGTCCAATCATCAGCCACGCCAATAAATGCTCCACCCATTCCAGCTGCCCTTGGGCCAAGACCACCCCATTCATAGGCACCAGCAAAAACATTGCCAAGTGGTCCAAAAATCCCCAAACAAACCACTCCCAAAACTAACAAACTCTTCTTCATTTTTCCTACCCCCCCTTTTTATTGACTCTGCATTTTTCAATGCATTCTTAAACCAATACATAGTACGACGACTCTTATAAAGTTGACATCTAAGGCTTCTTCTAACGAAATCCTTATAAGAAAAAATTTGGCCATGTCAAGGGGGAGTTTGAGCGCTGGGTGGAAAAGTTCTGGGTAATGACACTTCTTTTCATTAACTCATACACTCATTCACCTATTTCCTCATCTTTTTGTCCTCTGTAACTAACAAAAAAATTCTTGCATTCTTTTAAGGATTTAGTATAATTTTTCTATGCTTTATAAAGTTCTTTTGGGAATTGCAATCGCAGGGACCTTATTCCTTTTCATAAGATGGTTTGAGAGGAAAAACTTATATTTTCCCACCAGAAGGATAGAGATTACACCAGAAGATGTAGGACTTCATTATGAGGATGTCTTTTTTGAGACAGAAGATGGATTAAAACTCCACGGATGGTTTATCCCATCAAATTCAAAGAGGGTATTAATCTTCTGCCATGGAAATGGGGGAAATATAAGCCACAGGATTGAATTAATTTCTATATTACACAATATCGGGCTCAATGTATTCATTTTTGATTACAGGGGATATGGAAAGAATCCTGGAATCACAACAGAAAAAGGTACAATCCTGGATGCCCTTGGAGCTTATGAGTATATTCGCAAATTAGGAACTGAACCTGAATGTATAATATTATACGGAAGGTCTTTGGGAGCAAACATTGTTATTGAGCTTGCTTCGATGGTAGATGCAGGAATTCTTATTTCTGAGGGTGGATTCACATCTGTAATGGATGTAGCTAAAGATATTTATAGAATCCGACCCCCAGGATTCTTAATTCATAATAAATATAATGCGCTTGATAAAATAAGTAACGTTACTATACCTACATTAATAATTCATGGTCGGAATGATGAGTTTATACCTATAAAACATGGAGAGCGATTGTATAAGGCAGCAAAAGAGCCAAAAGAATTTTTTGAAATAAAAGGCGGCCACAACGATGGATTTATAGTAACGGGAGAAGAATACAAAGTCAAAATAGAAAATTTTATTAGAAAGTACAGTAAACGTCTGTGATTTAATTTTGCTACTTGATGCTTAATTCACATAGCTTCTTAGTCTTCGTAACGATAAGGAAGATATTCGGGTTCCCACATCGAACGTTTCACTAACTCCTGGAGTTTATCATCTGATAAGTTAACTCCCAAACCAGAATCCCTGGCTTCTTTGGCTACTGTAAAAGCAACGTTCTCTGAAACTATTCTTATATCTTTTATCCCAGGAAGAAGAGAACTCTTTGAGGCTTCCTTAGGCGGCACTAAAGATGCAAGGGCTTTGGAAGCAGCTATAAACATTTTGTCGGTTACCTTTGGGGTCATTGAAACAATTGCACCAAGACCTACTCCCGGGAATATATACATATTATTACATTGACTTATTTTATACAGAGTGCCTTTTATTTTCACCGGGGGAAATGGACTTCCTGTAGCCATTAAACATTTCCCTTTGGTTGCTTTGAAAGCTTCTTCTGGTGTGCATTCACAATTTTTATTGGGATTTGAAAGGGCAAAGATTATAGGTCTTTCTGTATTTTTTGCCATCTGTGAAAGAACATCTTCAGTAAAGGCACCTGGAACACCAGAAGTACCAATGAGAACTGTAGCCTTTGTGTTTAATACTGTATCAAAAAGTCCAATTTTATTCTTATTCTTAAGTTTCCATTCAGAGATATCACCTTTCTTACGAGCAAAGGGCTTTTGATATTCGTGCGGTTTCATATCTTCAAATATTAACCCCCTACTACCCATGGGATATATTCTCTCTTTCGCCTCCTCAAGGGATAATCCTTCTTCCATCAGAGCATTTGTGAGAATATTCGCAATACCATAACCTGCTTGTCCTGATCCGAAGAATACATATCGCTGGTCTTTTAATTTTTCATTCTTTCCATAGACTGCATTATAGAGAGCTGCAAAGGTTACAGCACCCGTTCCTTGAATATCGTCGTTGAATGAGAGAATGCGTTCATGGTATTTATTTAGAATACGACGTGCATTCTGTTTACCAAAATCTTCCCACTGTAAAAGAGCACGAGGGAAGTGCCTTTTCACTCCATTGACTATCTCCTCAATTACATAATCATATTCATCACCTGTAAGTCTTTCATGTTTTAATCCAAGGTATAGTGGGTCATCAAGCAATTCCTTGTTATTTGTTCCAACATCAACAATAATAGGAAGAGTTAGAGCGGGGTGTATTCCAGCACCAACAACATATAAACTGAGTTTGCCAACGGGAATAACCATACCGCCAACACCCTGGTCACCTAAACCCAGTATCCTTTCACCATCAGTTATGACAATCAGGTTAACATTCGAAAATGGCACATTAGAAAGAATGTGATCAATCATATTTATTCTATTTGCTGAAATATAAAGCCCTCGTGGTCTCCGAAATATGTGGCTAAATGTTATGGCTGCCTCACCGACGGTTGGTGTATACACAACAGGTAACATCTCCTCTGCATTATCTAATACGAGACGATAAAATAGGGTTTCATTACGATCCAATAGACCAAGAAGGTAAATATACTTTTCTACAGGATTTGGTTTTTTTGTATAATTTTCGTATGTCCTTTGGACTTGTTGTTCTATAGTTGAACTATGGTGAGGAACAAGACCATAAAGGTCTAGCTCTTCCCTTTCATGTTCAGGAAAGGCTGAACCTTTATTATAAATGGGGTCCTCAACCAGTGGACGACCCTTAAAAGGTACTTTCACAAATTTTTCCCCTGTCATTGGGTTCATCTGAATTTCGAATTTACGCATTCTTTCCTCCTTTATGTTGTAGGTTAAATATAAGGGGATTATGCACACTTTTATAGAGATTTAATTTAAATACATCTTTGGTTAACAGTTTCTATACGTTCAATATCACAAACCTCGTCATTAATTATACAGTATATTATAAAATATATTATTCAAGTCAATAGCGGAATTTTATGGTTTCTTTCCCACAACTATCATCTCATTTGTTAAGTTTTTGATTCATTTATCAATGAAATCAGATTAGCTATTCTAGAATGCTTTTAGCATCCTTTGGAGACAGAAGTGATGCCATTCGAAGTGCCTTTTCTTCTGCTTCCTTTCTCTCCTTCTCTGCTTTTTCCTTTCCAGCAGAACCAATTTGAGCACCAAAGAAAACCCCGACTACAGTACCCACCAAACCCGTAAACGAACCTACCACCGCAACCACATCAGCAGCTTTAGGCCATTTAAAGACAGCTGCAATAAAGACTACTGCGACCAGGACAAAACCTATAATAATGACCCAAAACCCATACTTTATGCGCATCTGGTCCGTCTGAGTCGCTTCAGCGTTTTTAGTCATGGTAAATCACCTCCTTGTTTGCTTGAATTTTAAAAGAATCCTAAATATCCTGCGCTTTATGGCTTCCAGTTTTCCTGCTCGGCATAATTTCCAGGCCTCTCCACCAGTAACGAATTTACCAAAAGGCATATCAAGAGAGTCAAAATCAATATGCAATGCATATTTTTGAACACTATCTAACTGTGGGTCTATCATTACCCAGCGGTTTTCATTTTTGTCCCAGTACTCACAAACCCAATGGTTTTCGTATTTCCCGGGTATAAAATAAGTTCCAAATCCACATCTTGAACAGGCTGGGATACCTTTATAACGCAGTACAGAACATATAAATACGGAATAATCTCTGCAATTTTTAACCAGACGCTTATCGAGGGCTCGTTTGAAAACAATAGGACGATCATCCATTTCTTTTATTTTTGCTAGTATATCCTCCACCTTTCGTATTTGAACCTCCTGTTTTCTCTCCTCTGGAAGTTCAATGCCATATCGATGTACATGAAAAATATGTATTAATATACCCTGTACGACTTTAACGAGTTCAGAAACTTCTGATGGAAGATCTTTGTATAAATATTCATACTCCCCAGGGTCAGTCATTATACCCTGGGTGGTATAATATTCCCGCATTTTGTGAATTTTATAATCAGATTCATTTATATTCACATTATCTCCCTCACTTTTAAAATGACAGCTATACAAAAATAGTATTAAAATGATTAAAGAGGTCACGAGTTGCCTTTTCATATTTACCTCCTAAAATATGTACATCTTTTCACTTCACTCCATTCTCTTGACCGAAACAGGTAGAAATATGTACCTGAGGAAACAATCCTCCCCATATTATCTCTGCCATTCCAACAAACCGAATAGATTCTAGGATCTTGATATTCATCAACCAATGTTTTTACCAAGAATCCTGCACAATTATAAATTTTCAAAGATACTTTTGTGGATTTTGGTAAATGATAACTAATATATGTACTCTCAAAAAACGGATTTGGAGAATTTTGAAAAAGTCTAAAAGTATTAGGTATAAATGAAGAATCAGAATCTGTTAATCCCGATTTTACAACTCCCATGGAATCGACTTTTGCTGTATCCCAGTCAGATATAATATAGATTGTCTCACCAATATTAGCTCCAATCCAGCTTGAATCCTCATTACTCTCTGCTTTGATTGTTGCCTCACCTCTATAGATACCTGAATTAATTTCTATTTCCGATAAGATTAATTTCACTCCTTTTGGGTCGGTAACACTGCTATTTACAGTAACCCTGGTCCAGTCTGTTGTAGTAGGACTATTATCCTCTGCTTCTAGCTGGATAAACAATGTGTCTTCGATGTTAAGATCATCTATAAGGTCCGAACTATATGAATTATCCTCTTTAAAAACAAGTAAAAATACAGAGCCCAGCAAATCACCCCATTCCAGTGCTCCAATATCATCGCCCAGTAAATATCCTGCATCAATACAGGGAGAGTTAGGCATAAGATGAAAATCGTCAATAGTCGTATCGTAAAATACCGGATTTAAAGAGATATCTCCAGTGCCTTTGGAAGTACCCATATAGTCAATTCCATTGTTCCAGACATCATTATTGAAAAGGTTTGCAGCATAAGGGGCATCAGGTTCAAAATTGACACCCGTATTTTTATTTTTAACTACTATATTATTCTTCACTTCATTTCCAGTCGTTTCTACCCAATAATTTGGAAACCAGATGTTAGATGTATCTGCTTGGAAGTAAAACCCACATTCTCCTGTTCCATAGATTGTATTATTGACAATAGAGTTATCATATGAACAATTAACCGATATCCCAGAATTCTGGGGTAAATTTATTTCTCCGGCAATAACATTATTTTGGATTTCAATGTCATATACACCCCACTCAAAGAAAAGGCCATTTGAATGTGTATAAGATTTTCCAACATAAATAAAATTATCTTTTATTTTACCATCGTGGACGTTAATCACCCAAACTCCCTGCTCTTTATTTTTTGAAAGATAGTTATTGGAAATCTCAATATCATGGCAGGGCTTATCCAGCTCGAAATCAGCATCTCCACTAACACCTTCAATTCCAATTCCATCACTCGAGGAATTAATCACCCAGTTATTGTGAATCCAGACCCAATTTGAATAGGTAATCCTGATACCTACAATACGGTGTGGATCAAAAAATGAAGAATCGCCATTATTGATAAGATAATTGTTTTCAATCCATACACTATCAGCAAAAATTGTCCTTATTCCAACATCCTTCTTGCATCCCTTGATATAGTTCGATGATATTTGACAATTCTTCGCTGGTTTGGATAATGAATCACCGCGAAATAAAATTCCTTTTTCATTATTTTCTATAATATTATTTTCAATAACTATATCATTTGAATTCACAACATATATTGCTCTCCTTGCCCAATCATAACCAGTTGTGCAACCATGAACATAACAGTTTCTAATTGTAACATTCTCACAATCTTCTAAAACTATACCATCACCATGATACATACCTGTAGTATTACTAATCTCCAATCCCTCAATCACAGAATCTTTTACCCCAACAAGGAATATCGGGTCATTCGAGATATAAGAAGAAGCAGACACTGTTACTGTATCAAAGGCGCTATCACAAACTGCACAATTATCAGTAATGATAAGCTTCACCTCATAGCTTCCAGGTATATGATAAAGATACTTTGTATTTTCCATCCAAGAATTTACTTTAATTGTATCTCCGGTATCAAAATCCCAGATTACACCTGTAATAAAACCATCAGGATCATAACTCATGTTACTGGAAAAAGTAACAAGTAAAGCTATATTACCTGTTGATGGTTCTATAGTAATATTCGCTATCGGTGGGAGATTTACTGCATAAAGCATCAATGGAAGCAGATATAAATATATTGTGTATCTTTTAATGGGTTTAATGGGGACGGTGCTTGAATCTGTGAATCTATTCATTTTTCTTCAATTCTTCTCTTCGCATTCTTGTAAAGTTGACCCAGGGAGGACTGCTTTAGCGAATGAAATAGAGGATATTCAATGATTTCTCTGTATTTAAGCCCTGATCTATCCTTTAGAAGGACAAGAAGTTCTGCTCTCAGTACTTTGCCTTTTAAAGTATGAGTCTTTATATCCTTTAATCGTACCCTCTTTTCTTCTTCAAAATTCTTTATCACTTCTTCTTCAGTTCCAAATATATAATCATCCTTCCTTCTTCTCCTTGATTTATCTCTCTTCTCCCTTCTATCATATTTCTTTAATGCTTCTTCCTTAAAATCTTCTCCTCCTATGATTGAACCAAATCGAGTCCTTTTTACTGGGAGTTTCTTATCAGACCACTCTTTTAGTAAATAATTAAATACCTCCCTGCTCTGTAGCATATCCTCAACAAATTCATTATCAACTATTCCCTTATCCCTATCATTAAAATATTCATAAATGCTTGACCACTTGTAATTAAAAGGATTCTCCACTATTCCAGCTCTTACAGGATTAAGAAGGACATAGACAATTGCCATCCTTAAATATACTCCTTTTTGGATTAAAGTGGATTTATATCTACTTTGAAATACATATCCCTTACCACCTTCTCTCTGTCTGTAGATAATACCATAATGCCCATTTAATTGTTTCATAAAATCTGATAATTTTCCTGAATTGTTTTGTAGAATGAGATGATAATGGTTGTCCATTACACAGTATGCTAAGAGTCTTATTTTTAATTTCCTGGATTTTTCCTGAAGTAGTTGAAGGTAATTATCCTTTGCTATATCATTTCGGAAGATATCCATCCCTTTAATACCTCTGTTCATTACATGATGATATGCACCTTCAAAAGTCACTCTTGCTCTGCGCATCTTATAATTATTCTACATCTAATTATTCTGAAGTCAAGCAAACAATTGAGAAGACATATTCAAATTAATGAACTATTTTCTTGCCCTACCACCTGATTATTTGATGGGCACGATAATGTTATAAATTCACGAATTCAAGCACCGTCCCCAATAACAAGCACAAGCACCGTCCCCAATAATTCCACGAGCGGAAGACTTGCGTGCCGAAGGTTTGCGCAAGGTGAGGTGGGTTGTGTTCACGCCCTCGCTGAAGCTTTGCCGCATACCCGTGTGATAGGCAAAATGTACATTCCCTCATCTACTTTCCATCTCTTGTATGATCTCTTTTGTGGTAGTCACAAACGCAAATCCAAAAGCAATATTTAGCAAACTTGCTAAATGCATTTCTTCATTGATAGTTCCAGTAGCATCAGCCAAAAAGAATGTCCTGTAATCCCGGTAGTAAGCGTCACGTGCTGTGGATTCACAACACAAATTAGTCATAATTCCCGAAATAACAATATCTTCTATCTTAAGGCACCGCAGAATGGTCTCCAGGTCTGTATTGTAGAACGCTGAATAACGATGTTTTTGTATAACTTTTTCGTGAGGAAGTGGGACAATGTCATGATGTACCTCGCTTTCTGGACTTCCTTCAAGACACATTCCTCCCCACCACCATTCCATAATTCCTGCGTCAAGATTATCAGGGTGATGAGTGTGTCGTGTGAAAATTATAGGTCGATCCTCTTCTCGAAAAGCATCGATGAGTTGTTTCACTGTCGGCAGGATAGCAATCCCCCCACAGGTGAAAGTAGGAGAATCAAGATTCAAGAAGAAACATTGCATATCAATAACTAGGAGTGCTGACCTCTCTTTATTAAGTCGCATTCTATGCCTGTTAAATGGTTCGATCTTTTTAAGCCAGAGTTTCGCCTTTTCTTCAATAGTATCGGGAGTTACATATGCTTCCATAAAAAACCTCCTCCTGATTTTATCCTGGGATATGCCATTTTCTATGAAAAGTCCTTTAATCGCTCTTTAATCCAATTTCTACTCAAATTTATAGAGAGTAGAGATTTGAATATCCGCGTGAAATATTATTATTCTCTGTAAAAACTCCTTATCCAGATTGGTCTATCAGGAGCTTCATCTTGCTTTAGCATCTTACGCCAGTTCTCATCGGTTAATCTATCATCCATAGGATGTTTAAACTCATAATACGAAAGCACCGGGCCAACCGCAAGGATTATATCACCTTCTGGACGTTTGTAAGCGATGATAATATAGTCCACATATCCTGAAGCTTCTTCAAGACATTGCTTGGAGTTAATGTCGGTGTGAACATCTGCGATTATTGTAGTCTTTAACCCATCATCCACATCACCAATGGACTTCTTTAATGCTTCAGGGAAATTAGCAAGAAAGTTATTGTCTGCTCCTGTTAACGGCACATTTCTGACCTGGCGTTTACAAATTTCATATAAATTCTTTAGCATATTAACGAGAGAAGAAAGCCGCATTTCAGCTTCGGCATTTAGAACATCAAGTTCTTTAAGCCCATCATAAGCCATTTTTGCCGTAGTAAGTATCCTCGCGTAAAATTCTGGTAATGGCTCCACAAGACCTTTCGGCGGAGGTGGTATCGGCTGGACTGAAGTTATTCCAACATGGACTGGTGTATAACTCTGCTTTGCGTAGAGTATTGTATTATGCCTTAGCGCGGCCCACGACGCAAGGGCAGTATTGAGTTGTCGATCTAAATAGGCATCTACCTGCTGATAGGTCTGATATCCCTTTCCCCTTTCTTCAGTCAAAGTCTTTAATGCACAAAGCCAGGACCAGTATAGGTTGTGGTTCCAATCGCTTGCTTTGAGCTTGGAAAACTTTACCCGTAAACTCTCCAGTTGCTCACCATATTTCGGGTACTCCTGGTCGGTATAACTTATAATGTGTTCCTCTGCTCTCTTGCTCCCAAAAACACTGAACACATCCAGCCCTCTTGGAAAACCCCGGATAGAATAAGCCAAATCTGGCTGTATTCGCTCATCAGGTATATAAACAACTGTAAACCTATCTGGAATTACTCTTGGAACCGTACCGACAGCAGGTGAAACCAGCTGACTCAAGATGTAAGAATCAGGTATATATCTCTGCCCCATAAATCTGAAACCCATAGTATACTCCAGTATCTTATCTAACTGTTTAACTGAGGTGAACTTATGTCCTTCATACCCACCAGGATCTACACCAGCGCCTCCAGTTCCAGAAAAAATAGCCGGTCCTTTCAATTTTGCAATTTCAAATAGAAATTGGGCAAACTTCTTTTCGTTTTCTAATTCAGTGGCGGAAAATTCACTACCGAATACCTCTCGCATGGCTTCACGGTAATCATAGAGTGTCAGATCATCTGCAAAACCTGCATAAAAGGCAGTAACTGCATAGATTCTATCCCAGACACCACTCACCTTTCGTCCATCCGGAAGTGTAATTCTACCACAATGTGCAGAAATGAGGGCTGCCTGGAGAGTTTGAATCTTTGCAGTGCTTCTATCAGTTAAAGCTTCTGCTGGAGGAAGAATTGGTCCAAACTTTTCGTGTCCTTTGAGAAGAAAGGTCATCCGACCAAACCACATCATCCCCTTAAAGTATCTTTTGAGAGTATCGCTTTTGGTATAATGTCCCCTAGGCTTGTATTGACTATAATCCTCTGGAACTTTAAAAAGAGACTTTTCTCTTGCTACTTCATAATCCGGTAAACCCATATGTTTCTCTATTTGCTCACATTCCCAATCCACACATTCCCTAACATAACGAGAGGGAGAAAAATCCGGATCAAACTGCTTAAGTGCCACAGAAAAATAAGCTACGTTTCGCTTTGATGCTTCCTTCAAATCCCCTTTGTACGCCTTGTAATCTTCTTCTGCCATTTTAAGCAGAGCCCTTGTAACTGATAAGATATCTAAATAGAAAACGCTCTCCTCAATCCCTTTTAGTGTCTCGTCAAATTGGATATGGAAAAGATGTAGAGGCGTGTCTGCTGTAACGTAAATTGGAATTCCCTGTTTTAGAAGCCATTTATAGGGAGCCGTGATGTCTGCCACTTTTCCACCACTAACGACAACAAAACCATTTTTCAGTAGCAGGTGTAAATATTCTGGCCTAATTAGATATTTACTCTCTACATCACGAAGGTTGGAAACCAAAGTTAAATCAAGGGGTAGTGAGTACTCCGACATTTCTATTGTGAAATCTTCTTCTTCGGGCTGATAGTACCTTAGAAACATTTGCGTTAAGTCCCTCAAACCTGACAGAGGCGATACATTAAGCCTCATATCTGCACATGCGGAGAAGCTATAAAAATTAAAAATTAAAAATAAAAGGTTAGGCATTCTTGAAAAATATCGAAAAAAAATCTTCATAATCACCTCCTTTAAACTCCTGAGCTTAAATTCTCATTTTATCTAATTTTACACTATTTTTAATAACTCCTATCAGAAATTAAAACTTATGTCAAGAGATTATATGCAAATTCCATAAATGACTATACTCTAAATTAATTAATGAGAGGTATGCTACGAAGGCTTAATCATACTGAGTATTTCTTCCAGGATGAGGATAGCGCCTCTCTTATCCAGAGGTTCGTTTTCGTTACCGCACTTTGGAGAGTATATGCATCCAGGGCATCCATTTTCGCATTTACAGTCTCTTATGAGTTGATAAGTCATCTTCATTATATCAGTAATTAGTTTAAAGGCTTTCTCAGTTAATCCAATACCACCCTCAAACCCGTCGTAGATAAAGACTGTGGGCTTACCTGTCTCAGGATGATGTATTGTTGATACACCTCCTATATCCCATCGGTCACACATTACATGAAAGGGCATTATTCCTATCATGGAATGCTCGATACCATGTAGAGCTCCTGCAAACACTTCAATCTTCAAGCCTTCTACTGATCTTCCTCGTAATTTTTCTTTAATATCTTTATCTTTGCTCCGTTCCTTCCAAATTTTTTCTTTTATATATTCCGGGACAGTAAACCATATTCCAGTTGTTTTAAAGTTTAATGGCGGCAAATTTAAAGGCACACTTCCTATCACCTCGCTATATTTCTTTATCTTGTATCTAATATACTCCTCGCTTACGTCTACTTCACCAAAGAAAACCGAAAAGCTTTCGATTCCTTTCCTATTAATCTCTTTTATAATATCTATATCTACGATCTTCATAGCTTCCGTATAATAATCCACTTCATCCCTTTTTACCTCGATTTTTTGATTTACGAGATCCAAATCTGTTACAACATAGGTCTCACCCTGATGAAGCAAAACCGCGCCTTTATGTGCCTCTCTATAGGCTTGCGACCTATCCATTGTTTCAATTAATTCTCCATCACAAATGACTTTGAATATGTCGGAAGATATATTATCTATTGAAACAGCTTCTGTAGCCCTAACCTTTCCCGAATAGACCCAGCCATTGGGTGTATCACTGAGTAAACCCTGTCTCTCCAGTGCTTGCAAAATATGTCCAAGGTTATCTCCAAGATATTTTCCATCTTCTTCTATCTTTATAGGCAGCTCAGCAGCAGCGCATAACAGGTGACCGGAGACTATATAAGGGTTTGAATCATCAATTATTGCATGCTCATGAGATCTGCTGAAAAACATTTCTGGGTTCTTCATAAAATATTGATCCAATGGATTTTGAAAGGCAACCATAGTCACAATGGATTCCTCCTCTCCCCTGCCTGCCCTTCCTGCCTGTTGCCAGGTTGATATTACTGTTCCCGGGTAACCTGAAATAATCACGCTGTCCAATGACCCAATGTCTATTCCCAATTCTAATGCATTCGTTGAAGTTACACCTGTGAGATTTCCATTCTTTAAATCATTCTCTATTTTTCTCCGCTCCCCTGGAAGATACCCCGCTCTATATGCAGAAATCTTACCCTTGAGGTCTGGATCTGACTTTTCAGCATCTTTTTTTGCCCAGGATGCGATTAGTTCCGCTGTTTTTCTTGAAGCAGTAAAACATAGAGTCTGAAGGTTATTCTTAAGGTAAAAAAAGAATAAATTTTCTGTCTCATTAGCACTGGATAGCTCACCAACTCCATTGAAATACGGATTGTAAAAAACAAAATATTTTTTTCCTTTAGGTGATCCATCAAAAGATACGAGTTCTAATTTAACTCCAGCTAATAGTTCGCCAAATTCAATCGGATTGGCAAGTGTAGCGGTAGAGAGAACAAATTGAGGATGAGAACCATATAGGTCACAAATCCTTCGCATCCTTTTTATTAAAAATGCCACATTCGACCCAAAGACACCTCTATACCGGTGCGCCTCATCAATCACAACGAATTTTAGGTTACTTAAGAATTTCTGCCATTTATAATGCCATGGTAAGACCTGATGAAGTTCATAGGGATTGCTTATTATTATTCTTGAGTGTTCTCTTATTTTAGGTCTCTTATGCGCAGGTGTATCGCCATCGTATACACTTGGATTCACCTCTATCTGGGTCAGGCTTTCTAATTCTTTTATCACCTTCAACTGATCATTTGAAAGAGCCTTTGTAGGATAAAGAAAAAGTGCAGTAGCGGATTTATATTTAAATAATTTCTCAAAGATTGGAATGTCAAACGCCAGCGTTTTTCCGGAAGCTGTAGGTGTCGTTATTATTATGTTCTTCCCACGCCTTACGTAATCCATTGCTGCGCATTGATGTTTGTAAAGTTTTATGTTCTTCTTTTCAAGATAATCCTTTATGTTTTGCGGCAACTCCTCTTCTATTACTCCATAAATAGGGTCCCTGGGAGTCAAAACTTCAATATGTTCTATTCGGTCTTTATATCGAGGTTTTCTTTTCAGCGCATTTACTATCTCCTCTATCATTATCCCCATTCCTCATTCAGCCTTGAAAATATATTTGCCAGGGTAACTAAGTCCTGTCTGTTATGTTCAATTATAGGAATGAGTACTCCAGCATTTCCACTTCTCATGTATGTTTCATAGAATTCCGGAACCAGAGCACTTGGAACATCGTCTTTCCTTTCTATGTCAAAAAGGTACCTTTCCATTGTAGTCAATCTGCAGTCAGGCAGCCCTTCCTTCCATGCTCTCCTCGAAAAATGAAGTATATCAAAATGAGTTTGGCCAAAGTCTTCATACATTCCGTAATATGCAAGCCTTTCTTTTATATAAGGTAGGTCAAAGGATTTACCATTGAACGTTATAAAAACGCTGTTAACATTGACATGAGATAAAAACGCTCTTAAAGTTGCGGGTTCCTCCTTAATAGCGCGCGGGAAATATTGACTTATTAAAATAGTATTACCTGAAATCTCTGCAACACCAATGAGTATAATGGGTCTTGTGAAAAGACCCAAAGTTTCAATATCCAAAATGAGAAAATCTTCTTTTCTATGAAAACTGGAAGTGTATAGAACTAATGGGTGAGCCCTGGGAACCCAGTGGGTAACCCAATCAATAATACGGCTAATATCACACTTATCAAGAAGTTCCAAGAATCTTAATGCTTCACTCCCAAAGCGGGAATGGCTAGTCAGGTCCTCTATAGTCTTATAACCCTCATTCTTTAATAATTCTTCGGTTACTTCGCCAATTCCATATATTAACTTTAAATTCGACAGAATCTTAGCCCTTGCCCTTCTGGAATCTATTATATTGAGAGTAATGCTATCTTCTTGTTCTATCTTATAGCATATTCCATTTTCTGTCTTAATTTCCTTACCCTGGATAACATCTTCCAGAGGTATTCCTTTAAACCTCTTAAGCAGTTCATTCTTCAACCCCTCCGCCTGCTGGTATTCCTGATAGGAAACTGCTCTAGGAATGAAAGTTGCAGAGTGTCTTTCTAACCCTTCTTCAACTATTTCATATTCTGTGACTGTATCTAGTCTTTTTCTCCATCTCTCACCCACAGGATTAAATGCGTCTTCGTGTCCTTTTCTCATTAGATCTACCTCTTTCTAATTTATCATAAAAGAGATATATGTAAAGATGTGGGAGGAAAGCCTTTAATGTAAACATCAAAGGTACTTTATTCCTATAATTTAGTAAATACCACCAGCTATTCTTATCTCGCTCTATGCCTGGTAAAGCTTTATAAAATATTTTATCAAATTTATGTATAAATTCGATTTTTAAGCCTCCTTTAATAAGGGAATTTATTATATCGCTTAATTTCCCGTGCGGAAAATCCATAGGGTTTCGTCACTTAGTCTCACCTTGATTTTCACATAGGAAGCATAAAGAAACAGAAATTTCTAGTCATGGGTATTTTTGAAGTCTAAAATTCAAGTAAAACCCATATTTAAGATATAAATATACTTTGTCCCTGAATTTAGATTTTTTAGGGAATCATCTATGTTAATAAAAAGATGACTAACCCTGTATAAGATATACCTACAGGGTTTTCTCTATGACTTTCTTATAACTTTACTACGTTTTCAGCCTTTAGGCCTTTCTCCCCTTCTACAATATCAAATTCTACTTCATCTCCTTCATATAACGGTCCAGAATCTACCTTAACAGCAGAGGCATGGACAAATACATCTTTTCCATCTTCCATGGCTATAAAACCAAACCTTTTCCTCTCGTTAAACCATTTAACTTTTCCACGTGCCATTTTTATAATACCTCCTGTTTAATATTAAACTTAGCGCATATTAACTATTCATTTCAATATGTCAAGGGCATAATAATTAACTTTTTCTTAATTCTATAAAGGAAAAAGGGCTTCCCAGCATCTTTTTGGCAGAAAAACATCTAAATCCGGCTTCTCTGGCTATGCATTCAACTTCTTTTATAGTATCACTCTGCCCAAACACGATCTAGCGAAGGTTCCACCTCAATTCCTCATTTTAGCCATCAGTGACAATTAAATTCTAATTATCAAATCTATGCAGGCGTTTCAGCACCTTTTTCAGAAACCCAATCCTTCTTTTGAGATCCAGTATAGTTGAGTTAATTGTGCCCTCCTCTTAAAAAATGATACCGGAAAACAGGATTTGAATCAAGAGAATTCTTATTGAGGGGCCATCGAATTCCTTTCAATCACTCCAGATTTTCTTGATATGTTCTTCAGAAAATTTTGGCGTAA
>Ga0315549_1001594_pt1 | contig 23135 bp, 23 predicted proteins | sample SalMarSW160200MG_FD_203101 | JGI IMG/M metagenome (GOLD analysis project Ga0315549, IMG submission 203101) | Salt marsh sediment microbial communities from the Plum Island Ecosystem LTER, Massachusetts, United States - Salt Marsh Sediment SW1601-200 ... | reverse complement strand
TCGCAGTGTTCATTTGGACACGCTAATTCTTTTGACTTTTCTTCCATTAGCTTTTTATATTGTTTTTTCTCCTCTTCTTGTGGGGATTCTATTTCTTGTAGGAACTGATTTTCTATCATACCTTCACCATAAGAAGAGACGATACATCGTATTATAAAAGAAAGTAAATATGGAGGTATATAAGAATTATAGGACACTAAGGAATTTTAAGACAATTAAAAAAATAAAATTCAAAAAATGGATTTAGCCTATTAATGTAATAAAGTATATATTCCTCTATGAATTCCAGATTCTCAAAATAAAAATCAAAAATCTTTAAGTCTTTTTTACAACATCAACGTATTCATTCATTCTCTAATAAAGAATTAAAACCAGATATGAGCTTTCATGCTAATTAATTTTTAGCAAAAATAGAACTAATTTTAAATCCTTATAGAGATCTTTTAATTTTTCGACCAATATATCTATATACTTTCTTTTTATATTCAATATATGCATTTCCAAATAATTCCTCTAATTCTTTTTCTTCTAATTTAATTCGATAATGAAAATTAATAATAAAAATAATTAGGGATAGTAATGTTATCCATGTTGGAATTATTAAGCTAAAAGATATTGTAAAAATATGCATTCCAAGATAAATAGGATTTCTTGATATTGAATATATTCCCGTTCTTATTAATTTAATTGATTGAGATTTATCTGCTAGCTCTAATTTTGTAGATTTATTAAGATTGAAAATTGCTATCGTAAAAATTATAGTTCCAATTATAGTTCCAATACTACCTATGATTTTTATAAATTCAAGATTTAATATCTCAATAGGTAAAAAAAGATTAAACGCTAAAATAGGATTAAAAATATAAATAATAGTCAAGAAACAAATATAGATATAACCTAAAATACATATTATTATAAAAAGATATGCCCAATGAGGAATCTCAGGAAAATTAATAGCTCTTTCAATTTTACTTGATACTTTTTTATAAACTAAATTAATAAAAACAAAAACCATAATTATCCAAAAAAATATTAATGATATTTGAATAAACATAATTTCAAAATAATAGCTTTTAATCAATAATTTTTATAATTCTATCAACAAATTATCAATCATATTCACATCTTATTAATTTTTTTAAAAATTGATGATTATTGCATGATTTCTAATTTCTATAATATTTATTACTTTTAATATATCAAAAGGAATAATGGATTATGCTCAAAATTTTTTTAAATTGTAAATATCTTATATAATATATATTAATTAAAATATTCAATCTAGATTATAAAAAAATTATTTATACTCCATAATTCTAAAAAAGAAAATGACAATTCAAAATTTAACGAAATTAATTATTTTAGGAATTCTCAATGATTATGATAAGTCTTTACATGGTTATGAAATAAAAAAAATAATTAATAAATGGAAAATTCAAGAAATAAGTGATTTTTCTTATGGATCTATTTATTATAACCTAGAACAACTAAAAAAAAATGGTTTCGTTTTAAGTGAAACCAAAAGAGATACTAAAAGACCCGAAAGAAGAATATATACTATTTCAGAAAATGGAAAGAATAAATTCTTACAAATCTTAAGAGAAAATTATAATACATATGAGAAAATTAGATATCCTTTCGATATAGGTGTTCTTTTCATGCCTGCTTTATCCAAGGAAGAAATAATTGAAGCAATTGATAAAAGAATTAAATTAGTTGATAAAAATGAGAAATCCTTTGATAAATTAATAAGTTTTTTAAAGAATAAAATCCCATTCTTTTCATTATATATCATTTTGCATCATTTATTTCATCATAGAGCTGAAAAAGAATGGTTAAAAGCTTTAAAAAAGGAGGTTGAATCAAGAAATACTATAGGACATGACTTTACTAAAAATTTCAATGCAAGATCTAATTAGAATATGAGTTGAGAAAAAGAATAATATCTATAAAGAAATAAAGAAATTTTGAAATGAAAGGGTGAATAATACGTATGAAAAAAGAAGAAATAATTATGGATGGAATTAAAGAACAATATAAAAATTGGGCAATTAAATATGATGAAGAAAAAATAAAAATATTTGAAAAGGCAGGTATCGATTATGGAAAATTCATGAAGAAGTTTTTATATTTTTGTAATTTAAGTTCAGGAATAAGAATTTTAGATGTTGGTGCTGGAACAGGATTAATATCTATTGCTTTATGTAAAGCGCTTGATAAAAAATGTGAAATAATAGCTATTGAACCAGTGGAAGAAATGATTGACCAAGCATTAATTAATATATCAAAAGAGGGATTCGAACAGAACATTTCTATAAAAAAAGGAACTGGTGAAAAAATATTGTGTGATGAGAGTTCCATTGATCTAATAACCTGTTCATTTGCAATACGACATATGAAGATTGAAAAAGCTTTAAGAGAATTCAAAAGAGTCATAAAACCTGGTGGAATAATTGTAATAGCAGATATATGTGTTCCTGTAAAATGGAGATCATTATTTGGAAAGTTATTAGCTTTCTTTTTTCTTAGGATGATGAAAAGAAAATATAAAGGCGAAATAAAATCAAGAATGCTTACTATAGATGAATGGAAAGAATTATTACATCAATTGGGTTTTAAAATAGAAAATTTAAAAGAATATTATGGAAAAAAAGATCCTAAATGGGAATTAAAAAGAGTTGTAATTGCTATTAGGCCTACCCAAAATGTGAATATATCAAACTAATAAAATCATTACAAGAAAAAGCCTTTTTTCTAAAATTTGAATGCTTTCAATCTGTAAATAAGGTTATTCTATTGTTGTTTAGGATTATATATAAATTTTCTTCATAGTTTTTCGATAACGATTATATTTTCGCTTTTCAAAACTTATTACTTTAGCAAGCATTTCTGATTTTTTAATAGATGTATTTAGATCTGGTGATTCTTGAATATATCCTTCTTTTAAAGCTCCATTATATATCTTTCGTCCAATATTTGTTCTAACAATTGTAGTAGTATATCCATCAGGGGATCCTAAACCGCCAAAAGAAATATCTGCATATACATTAGAGAATTCTTTACAAGCAAAACATGCTGGTCTTGCAAATTCATGGATATCTTTGAAATCTATATTTAATATCTTCCCATTCTTAAGTGATATAATTAAATTTTCTTTTATATTTAATTTTTCAACATCATCAAAAGAAAAATCGAATTTTTTTTCTAATTTTTTATGAGCTTCTTCATCAAATGCAAAATTAAGGTTACAAAATAATCCGATTGTATATTTTACGATATGAGCAGGTAAAATACTTAATTCTTGCATTTTTCTTATAGACATTATTTGACAAGGAGTTCCCACAACAGCAATATTCATTGTATCTGAACTTACAACTTTTTTTAATTTAGTTATAGTTGGGACAAACGAATTATAATGTTCCAATCTAACTACTCCATGAGATAGATCAAAGTGAGATCCTGATGCTTCAATCAATTCTTCTTTAGTAGTGGCAAAAAAGGCTATTCTATTGAAAGGACCTTGTTTTTTTGAAACTATAGCTCCATTAATTAAGTTCTTTTCTAATAAATAGACTAATATGGCAGTTACAACTCCTCCATCTGTAGCGTCTTTTCTTATATCCTCATTTTTAGCCTGACTTGAACTAATTTTACTATAATTCCCAATAGATATTTTATAGTTAAATTTTTTTTTCAATTCATCATCTAAAACATGCGTTTGTGGACATATTAGATAACAAATTCCACAATGGAGACAATTATCTTTATTAAAATATTTAGGAGGTCCAGATTCAGACATTTCAATTGCTTTTATCTCATCAGCAGAACAAAAACTCACACAACCTCCACATTCTCCACAAATACCTAAATCATGAACATCCTTTATCAAATCCTCAAAAGATTTTGGAAGGACTTCTTCTGACAATTTTTTTCAACTCTTTTTTTCTATTTTTTTCTATAATAATTTTAATATTCATTTGGTAATTTTTTAAGTTCAGCAAGCGAGAAAACAGGACCATCTATACAAACAAATTTATTACCTATATTACATCGACCACATTTTCCTATTCCGCATTTCATTCTCATTTCCAGTGAATTTAATATTTGCTCATCCTTAAAATTTAACTCTTCAAGAACTGCTATTGTAGTTTTGATCATTATAGGTGGACCACAGACTACTGCTATTGCATTTTCAGGTGATGGAGACACATCTTTAAGAACAGGAGCAACAAAACCTACTTTTTCTTTCCATCCTTTTTCTTCTTGGTCAATAGTTAAAATTACATTCAAATCATTTCGTTTTTTCCATTTATCTAAATCATTACGATATAAAACTTCACCAGAATCACGATTTCCATATATTACAGTTATATCCTTATAATTATTCCTATATTTATTATCTAACATATAAATAATAAGTGAGCGTAGAGTAGAAAATGCAAATCCACCTCCTATAACCACAATGTTTTTATTTTTCATTTCATCTATTGGCCAACCATTTCCACATGGTCCACGAATTCCAACTATATCTCCAACTTCACAATTATGAAATGCTGTAGTAACACTTCCCATTTTTTTTATTGTAAATTTAATAGAATCCTCTTCTGTCGGAGATGATGCAATTCCAATGGGACATTCTCCTTTACCAATTAAACTAATTTCAGCAAATTGTCCCGGAATATAAGTAAATGCTTTATAATCTTCCTCTTTTTTAAAAACTAACTCTAAAGTCTTTAGGTCATTTACTTTATTCTCTGAAACGATATCTTTTATTTCTGTCAATAAAGGTATGTAGGGATTATGCATTTACTTTCTCTTCCTCTTTAATTTTATTTACTTTTTCTATAATTTTTCTTAAATCATTATTGACAGGACATAATTGGATGCAACGACCACATCCAACACATCCCAACATATCATAATTCTTAGGATAATAACAAAACTTATGTAATATTCGATTTCTACATCTTTCTATAGAACTATCTCTGGGATTATGTCCACTTGTATGGAGTGTATATAGACAAAATTGACATGTATCCCAGATTCTTATACGTCTACCACGATTATTATATTGATCATTCTCATCAATAACATCAAAACATGTACAAGTGGGACATAAAAAGGAACAAATTCCACATCCCATACATATATCACTTATTTCTGTCCATATCGGATGGTCGAAACTTTGTTCTAAAATCTTTTCTATATCCTTTACATCTAATTTAGTTTTAAATGATTCTTCGGCTTTTTTAGATAGTTCTTCACCTTTCTGTATATCAGCTTTAGTAGACTTAGATAACCAAGTCAATTTTTCTAACATATTTTTTCCTTTGTCACTAATACCTTCAACTAAATATTTTTCACCTAAATCAATCATGAAAATATCTAAATAATCACTTTTAAAAGGATGACCATTTACAGAGGTACAAAAACATGTAGATTTTGGAATATTACATCCTATCCCTATTAGTACAGTATTTTCCTTTTTTTTTAAAAATAAATTATCTTTAATATCTCCTAGAGCAAAGAAATTCTCCATTAACATAAATGCTTGAGCATCACAAGGTCTTATTCCAAATATAATATTATACTCATCTAAATCTTTTCTTTCAATAATTTCTTCAATATTCTTGCCATCGGTTTTATACTCAAACAAAGTTTCCATTTTTGGAAATAATATTTCCTTAGGTGGTATTTTCGAATTATAAAAATCCAAAATTATTTCATCAGGATTTAGTATTTTATTATATATTAAATTCCCTTTATTTATAACTGGAGCATAAAAATTATATTCCTCAGCTAATTCAATATAAAGTTTTCCTATTTCATTTTTCATTAATATCTTTTGATCCACCTAGAACCACCTATTTAATTTTCCTCTAACATAAATTCTTCATCATCTTCCATATTATAAGCCATCATTGGAGGTAAAAATTTACTATTAAGACCTGAAGTGAAATTGAATCTTTCCTTAACAAGCTTTTCTAGCTTTCTAGTAATCATATTTAAATCTATACCCATTGGACAGACACTACTACAAGCTCCGCAGGCTACGCATCTACCTGCTAAATGCATTGCTCGAACCAAATGAAATATAATGATGTCAGATAAATCGGTTGTTTTCCCAAACCATATTGGTTTATTTTGATCAACAAAGCATAAATTGCAATAGCACATTGGACAAGCTTCTCGACAAGCATAACATCTTATACAAGGTTCTAATAATTCCTTAATATATTGCCATTTTTCTTCAGGAGATTTAGATTCAAATTCTTTCAAATCAGAAAAGTCATCATCAATGGATTTCATCTCTCTAGATTCTCCTATAAAAATATCTTCTAACTCACTATCTTTAGGAGGAGATTTTACCTTACAAACTTTACATAACTCATTTATATATTCATCAAAAGAGAATTTCTTTTCAAAATCTTTTCCTTTTATCATAATGTTATTTTCTGAAGTGGATACTTCAAATATTTCTTTTTCTCCAATTTCTCTTTCAATACGTTTTCTATTAACAATTCCATTGCATGAAATACCTATTATCTTTATATTATCTAAATTTAGTTGTTTTTCAACATTTAGATGAATTAGAGCTCTCCCAACACATCCTTTTGCAATTATTCCGATTTTTAAATCCTCTCCTTTAGGACTTTTAAGTTGAGGAATCCGAGGAACTAAATATTTTGCTAAATTCATATAACATAGATTATTCCAGATTAGTTTATTAACTTCATCTATATGTCTTATTATAATCGGTGAAGTACTTAAAGGAGCAGTCCCTTTAGAATATCCCAGAATAGCATCTACTTTTTTTTCTTGTAATAGATTTCGGGCAATATCTCTTAAATTTTTTTCAATTTCTTTATTTTCAGATTCAATTCCCATTATATTCACCATTTTTTTTCAAATTTCTTGTTTGGTCCTAATTCTTTTACTATTTTTGTTGCTTTTCTAATTAAAACAGCAAATCGTTCACCTTCTGCTGCAGATACCCACATAAAATTTACTCTTCCGGGATCTATACCAAAAAATTCCAATAATTCTTTTAAGATAGCAAATCTTCTCCTCGCTACGAGATTTCCTGTAAGATAATGACAATCTCCTGGATGACAGCCAGAGATTACGACTCCATCCCATCCATCAGTTAAACTTTTAATTATAAAATAAGGATTTACTCTTCCAGAACAGGGTACTCTAACTACTCTTATATTTGGAGGATATTGAATCCTACTAACTCCTGCTAGATCCGCGCCAGCATAAGAGCACCAATTGCATAAAAAAGCAATTATTTTTGGTTCCCATTCTTTGATTTTTTTTTCCTTTTCTGCTTGTATTGTCATTTTTTAAAACCTCCCAGTTATCATAGCAAATATTTGCTCGCCTGTGAATCCAAGTACATCGATGGCAGAGCAACGACAATTACCAGAGCATGCACCACAACCTTTGCAGAGTGCTTGATTGATATAAGCAACAGTACCAAATCGTCGATCTTCAATAAGATCAATAGCATTATAAGCACAATTTTCAATACACATTCCACAAGCAATACAACGCTCAGGAATGACTTTTGCTGTTTTTCCTTCAGCTTCAATTTCATTTTTTGATAAGATTGTACATGCTCTTGAAACGGTAGCATTTGCTTGAGCAATAGAATCTTCTATTGTTTTGGGACAATGTGCTATACCTGCCACAAAAACGCCCTCAGTTGCAAAATCAACAGGTCTGAGCTTTACGTGTGCTTCCAAAAAGAAGTTATCATCATTTAGTGGAACTTTTAGCATTTTAGCAAGTATTTCATTTTCTTCTCTATCAGCATATATTCCAGTACTTAATACACAGAGATCAGTATTAATATAAAAAATATCCTTTTTTGGAGTTGTTACCTTTATTTTTAGGTTTAAATCTTCTGGTATTATTTCTGGTATATCATTTTCATCATATCTTAGGAATATAACTCCAAGTTCTCTTGCTTGTCTATAATATTTCTCTTTAAAACCATATGTTCGAATATCTCTAAAGAGAATTATTATCTCTAAATTTGGTTTTGCTTTTTTTGCCAGAATTGCATTCTTGATTGCTTCAGCACAACACATTTTGCTGCAATATGGGTGTTCCTCATTTCTAGAACCCACGCATTGAATCATCACAATTGAGTTACTATTCTGGATTTCATTGGAAGTATTAAGTCTTTTTTCAAATTCAGATTGAAGAATTACTTTATCATTATCTCCAAATAAGAATTCCTTGGGTTGGTATTCTTTTGCACCAGTTGCTAAAATAACAACTCCATGCTCAAATTCGGTATTTTCTTTATTTTTACCATAAGATATTTTTGTTTTAAAATTACCAATATAACCATCAATATTGTCTATTTTTGCATTAGTATAGACATGAATATTTTTGTTTGATTTGACTTCTTGAATTAAATTTGATAGAAATACCTGTACATCTCCTCCCTCTAATGTACAATATATATTTTTTGAAAATCCACCTAATTCACTTTCTTTTTCTATTAAATATGTTTCAAATTGTTGATTGGCCAAATTAAGAGCTGCGGTCATCCCACTTATTCCACCTCCAATTACTAAGACTTTTTGGGTTACATTTAATTTAATTCTTTCAATTGGTTCAATTTCTCTAGCTTTATTAACTGCCATTCTTACAAGATCCTTAGCTTTTTCTGTTGCTGCCTCTGGTTCATTCATATGCACCCAAGAGCATTGATCTCTTATATTTGCCATTTGAAATAAATATCGATTTAGACCTGCTTCTCGAATTGTTTCTTGAAATAATGGTTCATGAGTTCGTGGTGTACATGATGCAACAATAACTCGATTTAGATGATATTCCTTAATTTTATCTTTTATAATTGTCTGAGTATCCGCTGAACAAGTATATAAATTACGATCAGCAAGTACTACATTTGGTAAGGATTTAGCATATTTAGTAACTTCTGGAACATCTACAAAACCTCCTATATTTATCCCACAATGACAAATAAAAACTCCTATTCGTGGAGGTTGGCCATTTATATAAATTTCAGGTGGTAACGTCTTCTCTGTGATTAATGTCCCTCTTTTCTCATATAAAAGTTGATTTACACAACCAGATGCAGCACTAGCTTGAGTCACAGTATCAGGAATGTCTTTTGGTGAAGAAAATGCTCCACAAACAAAGATTCCTGGCTTTAAAGTTTGCACTGTGTTAAATACATCTGTTTTAGCAAAATCAAATTCATTTAGTTCTACTCCAAATTTCTGACCTAAATATTTTGCATCATTAGGAGGATTTAATCCTACAGAGAGTACAACCAAATGAAAATCTTCTTCTTTTATTTCACCATCCTCTGTTTCATATTTAATTCTTAAATCTTTAGTTTCTGGTATTTCAGATACAGATGAAATACGACTTCTTATATATTTTACACTATATTGCTCTTGAGCTCTTAAAATATACTTATCAAAATCTTTTCCATATGCTCTTATATCCATACTGAAAATTGTTGGTTTAATTTGATGCATGTGTTCATGGGCAATTACAGCTTCTTTAGCCGTATACATACAACAGACTGAAGAGCAATACGGCTTCCCACTTCCTGTGCAATCTCGTGAGCCTACACATTGAAGAAATGCTACTTTTTCTGGAATATCTCCATCTGAAGGACGTAAAACTCTTCCAGCATAGGGTCCACTTGCACTTAGAATTCTTTCGAATTCTATGCTGGTTATAACATTTTTATATTTCCCATACCCATAATGATTATCTTGTGGAGGAATATATTCATCAAATCCTGGGGCTAAAACAATAGCACCTACATTTAAATCAATTTTTTCATCTTCTCTCTCATATTCTACAGCTTTCGCTTTACATACTCCTTCGCAGATACCACATCCTATACAGTAATCTTTATTTATTGCATAAACAAGTGGTACTGCTTGTGGATATTTTACATTAGTCGCGGCAAATTTTGTTAAACTCTCATTAAATATATCTATTGCTTCAACGGGGCATTCTCGACCGCAAACTCCACATCCAGTACATTTTTCTGGATTGATAAATAATGATTTATTTAAAATTTTAACATGAAAATTTCCAGCCTCTCCAGTTACTTGTTCAATTTTAGTATTAATGAAAAGATCTATATTTTGATGTCGACCTGTCTCGACTAATTTTGGCGATAGAATGCACATTGCGCAATCATTAGTTGGAAATGTTTTATCCAATTGAGCCATAACTCCACCAATACTAGTGCTGGATTCAATTAAATAGACTTTATAACCCGAATCAGCTAAATCTAATGATGTTTGAGATCCTCCAATTCCGGCACCTACAACTAAAACAGCTCCTACTTTTTCCATATTTTTTAATCCCTATAATGTTATAAACATTGGTGTATTTTTTATAATTTCACCAAAATCTACTTGATTTCTACCTTTTAAACTTAATATATGTTCTAATACAATACTTGGATCAATATTCAATTCTTTTGCTAAATCTTTTACAGATTTAGAATCCATTTTTAAAGATATTAGAATTCTATGTCGTTCATACTCATCTTTAATAGCTTGGTCAAATAAATTATTAAATTTATCTTCAGGATATTTTTCTCCATATACATTTTCCTGCTCTGTTATTACTCTCTGTCTACCTACTAAAGCTCTTATTCTATTATTACTTACTGACATTTGAATGGCTTTCAATTTGTTAAGTAGATCTTGATTTGGTTTTTCTCCACTTAATGGAGATGGTCCAAGTGCTCTAATATCTTCCACAAATTTAGATACCAACTCACCAAATCTCTGTCCTTCTGAAGCAGAAACCCAATCCAGTCTGATTCGATCATCTAATCCAATAATTTTTAGGAATTTTTTAGTCATGTCAAACTTTTTAACTGCCTCATAATTTCCTTCTAGATAATGGCAATCACCAATATGACATCCCATTACATAAACACCATCAATTCCTAATTCTAAAGCTTTAATAATAAATTTTGGATCAACACGACCACTACACATTACCCTAATAACTCTCATGTTTGGGGGGTATTGTATTCTACTGACCCCCGCTAGATCTGCTCCAGCATAAGAGCACCAATTACATAAAAATCCTAAAAGTTTGGGTTCAAAACTCATTTTTATTAACCTCCAAATGCTAGAATTTCAGAAATTATTTGTTCATCTGTAAAATGTCTAATTACTATCGCATTACGGGTACACGTTGCCCCACATAAGCCACATCCTTTACACAATGCTTCAATAATTTCAATTTCATCATCCTTATTTTTCCTAATAGCGTTGTATGGACATATTTTTATACATATTTCACATCCAGAGCATAAAGATTTATTATATTCAGGTAAATTAGAAGTAGCTCCTTCAACCTCTATAGTTGCATGAGACAAAATTGTACTTGCTCTTGCTGCTGCTGAATATCCCTGAGTAATTGCTTCTGAAATATCCACTGGCCATTTAGCTGATCCCCCAATAAATATACCATCAGTTGCAAAATCACTTGGTCTTAATTTTACATGAGCCTCTAAAAAGAAATTATTTGCTTCTGTTGGTACTTTTAACATCTGAGCAAGTTCTTTATTATCTTCATTTGCTACTAAAGGAGTTGATAAAACTAAAAGATCATATGGAATAAGAACCTCTTTGTTAATATATTCATTAAATACAACAACTTGATTTTCTTCGATAGTTGGTATCCTCTCAACATCATATTTTATGAATATTATCCCTTCTTTTCTTGCTCGATCATAATATTCTTCATATTCTGTTCCAGGTGTATAAATATCTCTAAATAAAATAGTTATATTCACATTTGGATTTTGTTCTTTTATAATTAAAGCGTTTTTTAATGCTGTCATACAACACACACTTGAACAATAAAGTCTTTTTTCATTTCGAGAACCTACACACTGTATCATTACCACGTTCTTTTTTGTTACTTTTTCTTTTATTAATAATGTTTCTAATTCGTATTGAGTAATTCTTTTTATTCCATCATATCCAAATAATCCTTTTGGGTTTAAAAGAGATGAACCAACTGCAACTATAATTGTTCCGATTTCGATTTTTTGTACATTTCCATTCTGTTCAATTTCTACTTTAAAATTACCTACAAATCCATCAACATTTTTAATTTTAGATGATGTTAATACATTTAAATTTCGATTATTTTTTATCTTTTTAATAAAATTTTCAATAAATTCTGATGCTTTAATACTATAAGGAAATAATTTATAGAGTGAATTTAACCTACCACCTAGTTTATCTTCTTTTTCAACTAAATAAGTTTTAAATCCTTGATTACTTAAATTTAAGGCTGCACTCATTCCAGCAACTCCTCCACCAATTACTAGGGCAGTAGGATTAATATTAACTTTAATACAATCTAATGGTTCTAGCTTTGCTGCTTTAGCTACTCCCATTTTTACAAGATCCATTGCTTTGTCATATGCTCCTTCTGGATCTTTCATATGAACCCATGAGCATTGATCCCTTATATTTACAAAATTAAATAGATATTGATTTAATCCTGCTTCTGAAATACATTCTCTAAATAATGGTTCATGTGTTCTTGGAGTACAAGATGCAACAACGACTCTGTTTAGGTCGTATTCCTTGATTGCATTTTTAATGCATGACAAACCTGTCTCAGAACATGTATATAAGTTGTCTTCACTATGAATAACATTTGGTAATTTGCCAGCATATTCAGTTATTTTTTTACAATCAATTAAACCTCCTATATTACTACCACAATGACAGATAAAAACACCGATCTTTATTTTCCGATCTTTCTCTTTATTTTCAGACATATTTTTTAACATCTCCTTATTATTTCAGCTGCTCTTGCTGCTGCACCACTAGCTTCAGCTACAGAGCGTGGAATGTCCATTGGTTCGTGTACACATCCACAAGTAAAAATACCTTCCTTACTTGTCTCTACTGGGATATAGGGTGTTGTTTTTATAAAACTATATTTATTTAATTCAATTCCTAAAATATCAGCTAATTTTTCAATTCCTTGCGGGGGGATAATACAACTAGCTAAAACTACTAGATCAACTTTCATTTCTCTAATTTCTTCAGTATCTAAATCTTCATAAACAATGATAGGATTTTCTTCTTGATCTATTGTTATTTCAGCGATTTTACTTTTAATATAACTGATATTATATTCCGTTTGCCCTCTTCGTAGAAAAGATTGAAATCCTTTTCCCCCTGCTCTCATATCTATATAGAATACATATGATTCTAATTCATTATCATGTTCATAGGCAATCATCGCTTCTTTTGTTGTATACATACAACATATTGAGGAACAATATTTTTTTATTCTTTCTGAACGAGAGCCAATACATTGAAGAAATGCTATTTTCTTCGGAGTTTTTCCATCAGAGAAGCGTTTAATATGGCCTCCTTGAGGACCTGAAGCACATTCTAATCGTTCGAATTCTATTGCTGAAACAACATTTCTAAATTTATTATATCCATAGTTATTTAGAATTTCTTTATCAATATCCTCAATCAAATTATATCCCGTAGCAACAATTATAGAACCTATATTTTCTAATTTAACAATTTCATCTTTTTGTTCAAAATCGATAGCATCTTTCTCACAAGTTTTTTCACAGATTCTACATGCATTCTTTGTAAACCAAAGACAATTATCTCTATCGATTGTCATAATTGCTGGAACACCTTGGAGATAATACATATATATAGCTCTTCTTTTCCTTAACCGACGATCAAATTCATCATTAACTCGCATTGGACATTTCTCAACACAAACTCCACAATTAATACATGCGTCCTCTTTAATATATCTAGCTTTTTTTAATATTTCAACTGAATAATTCCCAGCTGAACCTTCTAATTTTTGAATTTCTGAATAAGAATATAATTTGATATTAGGATGACGATAACATTCAGATAATTTTGGAGCTAAAATACAAATTGAACAATCATTTGTGGGAAAGGTTTTATCTAACTGTGCCATTTTACCGCCTATACATGGTTTCCTCTCCACCATATTAACTTGAATTTCCATATCTGCTAAATCTAATGATGCCTGAATACCGGCGATACCGCCACCTATTACTAAAACACTTTTAGATATCTTATTCATATTTAAATTACCTCTTTATTTAGCATAAAATTAATTCTTACATTTTACAAAGTAAATTGAATGCTTTCAAATAGAAGATTAGGTTTTATTCTATGAAAATTAAAACCTAATTCCGTAGGATTGAATCCAAATGCTAAGGCAACTAATTCCGAAAGATAAAATACAGGAAATTTATATTCTGAATTATTCTTTTTATTAAGTTCTTTCTGATTGAATTCAAATTGTTGATAGCAAGCAGGACATACAACAACTACGCAATTAGCTCCTGCTGCCTGAATAGCTTTCAATTTATTATTTGAAGTGATAATTCTTTATCTGCTTTTTCAACAGGGTTACCACAACATTCAAGTTTTAAATCATAATCAATAGATTCAGCTCCAAGAGATTTAATAACTTCATCAATAGTTATTGGTTCAAAAGGATCATCCCAATTAATTATCTCTGAAGGGCGTAAATAGTGACATCCATAATGTACAGCCACTTTAAATCCTTCTAAAGATCGCACAATATTTTCTTTAATTTTTTCAATATTTTGATAAAGTATTTGAGCAAAATGATTTACATTTACGTCTCCGTCGTAACTCTTTCCTATTTTTTGAAGATTTTGATTAACCTCTTTTTTAACTACAGAGTCTTTATTTATAAAATAATTTACACCTTTTAACGTTTCGACACATCCAGAACAAAATGATATAACTCCATCATTTTTGTTACATAAACTTAGATTCCTTGCTCCTAAAGCAAGCCAAGTTTCATGGTCTAGTTGTTCAATACCTGTGGGATCAGGACAACAACTAAAACCTTCTACATCTCTTAGTTCAATTCCAAGTTTTTCAAAAACTTTTCGAGAAGAAGCTTCTAAATATGGTAGTCTAGCAGGAATTACACATCCTAAAAATAAGTCATATACCATTTTTTACTCCTCTTTTTTTTTTAAGTTTTTATTAAAAGTTGTAGCCTTCATTAAAGATTGTATATCTTCTATAGGAGCTGTTATTATATTGGGAAGTCCTAGTTTTTCTCTTCTTGATAAGATTGCTTTTGAATATGGAATTGCGATACCATTATCAAATACTGTTTGAGCTTGGATCAAAAATGATTCTGGTAATTTTCCCTCATCAAAGCATAAATTCTTTATTAATTCGAAAATTGATGTTAATTCAACTTTTTGTGGACATAACTCTACACATTTTTGACATGTAGAACATAACCAAACACTCGGGATTTGATCTTCAATTAATTCCTTTTGAAGCCCTAATATTGCCAATTCAATTATCTTTCTAGGATTATATTTCCCATTTGTTAATAAAGCTATAGGACATCCACTTGAACATGTAGCACATTGATAACAATAACTTAATGAGGCATTATGACCTAGAACTTGATTTCTAAAATCAAAATTAATTAAACTCATGTGTATGTTTCTTTTCTTATTTTTTTTTTAATATAAATCTTATTTTTCTCCCAATTGTTTTTTTAGATCAATAAATATTGGAATTTTATTTTTGTTTTGTTCTATAACCACTTCTAAAATTCCATCCTTTATTGACGCAGAAATAGGATGAAAAGTACTTGTTTTGTTTTCCTTTTTAGTTTTAGTATTTAAACAAGTTCTCTTTTCATCGTATAATATACAATTAGAACAACAAAAACCCTCTGGCATATATCCTACTATTGAACATTGATCATAATTATTACAGTTACAATTATTACACATTTAATACCACACTCAATAATTTTTAATATGAGACTATTTATTTTGAATTTATATAATATCAAAAACTTTATTTTTAAGTCTCAGTATATATTTAGGAGATAATTTTCAATCCTAATTCTTACTTTTTATTAGTAATTATAATCATTAATTTGGAAATTTTATATCAACAAAATTCCTCTGTAATTTTTTTCCTTAGTTTTTAATGTCAATTATTTTAATGATAATGATTACCTATTTGGAATTATTTGAATAAGATTTAAGGAAAGAATTTAATTGACTGGTTATGTATTTCTAACTTATAATGAGAACACTTTTCATTAGGATCGTAATGTAAACATTTCTCACAACAAAAACCAATAGGTAAATATCCTATAATTGAACATTTTTCTTCATTATCACATTCACAATGATTACACATTTTTTAATCACAATAAAAAATTTTTTCCTGTGATATAATTAGGACATTTTAATATTTAAATATGATCAATTTCGTAATTGTATGATATAATGATAATGAAGATTGATAAAAAAATAAACTCTCATAAACAAAAAAAATAGAATCTAATAAAAATGATCATAAACTACTTATGATACAATAAAAATTGATATTATAATATAGAGTTGTATTTCTATTTAAATATTATTAAATAAATAATAATCTAGAATAAAAAAAAAGGAACCAAATTAAGGTGAAGAAAAGAAAATGGTATTTTATATGGTAACATTTACTTATCCTCCAAATAAAGTAAAAGAAGTAGGACAAACATTTTTATCAAAAAGAGACGTCAAATTACCTAATTATATAAAACCATCTGGAGTTTATATTGTAATGGATAAAGATATTAAAAGTTATGTCATTTATGAAGTTGAGGATAATAGGTCTCATGAAGGTTTTATAGCTATTGTGAATAGATTTACTGAATATTTCGATATTGAAGGATCAAAATTCAAAATAGAGCATCTTCTAACTACAAATGAAGCACTGGGTTTAATTGGATTAGATTAAAAATTATTTATATATTATTTATAATTTTTTTTTTCCAATTAATTTTATTAATTAGTCCTTTTCAACTACCAAAAAAAGTATCCTGATAATAAACCTTTATTATTATTTACAATAAAAATTATAAATGAAAATATAAATTAGAATTTATATTGATATTATAAAATTTTCAATAATTCAATTAGTAAAATATTAAAAAAAAAAAAAGTGATTTATTTGGCAAAAAAAAAAAGTACTGAAAGCAGTACAAAAAAAACTACAACTAAAAAGCCTGCGACCCAGAAAAGTAGTGCTAAGAAGCCAGAAGCCAAAACTAAAGGAGTAGATCAGCGGCAGACTAAGAAGAAAATAAAAGTAAACTTTTGGAGAACGCGGCTCCACGATGAAGAACTCGGGATTCACCAACAACTTAAATATCAAGCAAAAACAAGATGGTTTTCAAAAAACTTTGATATTGAAGGAATCATAGAAATTGATGGTAAAAAAGAATATATTATTGCATTTAATAAAGAAGAATGGGAAGAAACTCCAGAAGATAAGCAAAAACGACTAAATCTTCGTGTCTTTACAATAATGGAAGAATCTCTAAACGTTGGACAGGGAGGTAATTATAAAGGAGGAATAGAATGGAGTGTAGCTCATTCTTTGCTTCAATCTTTTGAAAATGGACGCATATCTCCTGTATTCTATGTTCAACTTCCAGGAATAAAAAGTATTATTCCTATATCTGCTGGATGGAGATTGAAAGGAACTCGTTATACATGGCCTCTCCTTCCTGAAGATAAAGATGATAAATTCCAAGTTGTAAAAGCTAAAGGAGTTGTTGGTTTGGGAAGAGATTTTGAATTATTCCTAGGAGACATTAAAGTAGGGAGAATTGATAATCAACGTCTTCAAAATGAGTTTGAAATTGAGATCTATGATGAAAATCTTGCAAAAGATAAAACATTCATACATACGATATTATTATTTGCATGTGGTGCTCAATTTCTGGAAGAAATTGAAGATATAATTAAAAAATATTTTAAAATGATGGAAAAGACAGGAACTACAGATTATAAAATTCCTAAAGCTGAAATGGATTTATTTAGAAATCCACGAATGATGAGGAGATAAATTTAAACTAGTAAATTATTAAATAATTTCAATAATGTAAAAATATTTTATTGAGTTATTACAAAAAAAAAGTAAAAAAAAAATTTTATTTTACATCCTTTTTTTTAATTTATTCAAGCATTTTTTTTTTCCATTCAATATATCCTTTAGTTTCTTGACCTCTATAAAGAGCTTTTCTTCCAGTATCTTTTTTATAGACTTTTTGTAGTGTTTTTTCTTCAGCTTCTCTCAATTGTTCTTTTACTATACGCTGATCAACCTCAGTTTCCTCTTCTATTTGCTTTATATTCTTCAAGACGAAATATATTCCATGATTCCAAAAGTAAAAAAGAAGAAATGCTATCCCAATAATCATAAAGATAAAGATACCTAAATCTAAAATCCATCTCCAAATCTCTATATGCCAAAACATCCATATAAAAAACTCTAAAATTGCTTTTGAAAAGCCCGGTATTACTGCAACAAGGATAAAGAATACTGTAAATACAACTCCTACAACAGTAACTCCAAATAAATATCTCAACGTTGTATAATCTTCCCATTTCTTCGCAATTTTTTTATCTTTAAATATAGCTTTACAGATTTTAAAGATTCCTCCACGGAATAGAGTATAGAATAGCACTAATAATAATAGATGACCTGTAATAGCAGCAGCAATGATAGCTATTTGGTATCCTATATGAAGGTTAAGAAAAATATCAATTTTTCCTGAAGTTATTAATAAATCAAGGATCCATCCCCAAATACCCAATACAAGAATTGCAGAACCTATTATAATTGCATAATAGAACCATTTTGCAATCCTTATATCCCATGTACTATAAGCATCAAGAGGATCTGGAGCTGTGTCCGGAGCCTTTCTTGCAGTTCTCCCTCTTGCCATAGTTATTTCAACTTATTATTTATTTAAAAATATTTCATATGTTTTGTATAATATATTTATCTTCGATATATTAACTTATAAGTTTATTTATTATTCAATAAATTTCTTAATCTTTAGTTCTATCATCTAAAGCACTCTTACAATGTGGACATTTTTCTATATTTTTTTTAATTTGATTACCACAATAAGGACAATAAATTTTATCATCTTCTTCTTTAGCTTTCTCTTCTTGTACCTTTTCTTCTTTCTCTAATTGTGCTTCTTCCTTTATTTCTTTCTTTTCCGGAATCTTTTTACCCGCTTTTTTGTAAATTTTTTCTTTAGGTGTTTTAGCTTCTGTTTCCTTCGGTTTTTCAAATGCTTCTTTTGAAAATGTTAATTCAGATATACACACAGGGCAATAAACACTTCTTTTGAAACCATAATAATAAATAAGAAAAGCAATAATACCAAATCCCAATGTTGCAACACATCCCATTACCCATAATGTTTTTTGCATGGGCTTTAATGGTTTTTTTATGGGTTCTTCAATTTCCTTTTTACAAAATGTACAATAAGCATATTTAACATTTACCATTTTTTTATCTCCCAGTTAATTCTGATATTTATTCTTTATAAAAAGATTATTTTCATTAAAAAAATTTTTTATCGCTATTTTATTAAATATCTTATTAATATTTATAATTCTATTTATTTGAGTTAAATTTGGCAGAAATTTCAGTAAATAAAAACTATTTTTATATTGAAACCTATGGGTGTACTTCAAACAAAGCAGATTCTAATATAATGATCAGTATTTTACAAACCTCTGGTTATATTAAATCTAATATGGAAAATGCTAAATATATAATAATTAATACTTGCGCGGTTAAAGAACAGACTGAAAATAAAATAAAAGCTAGATTAAAACAATTGTATTATTATTCTTTGAAGAATATTGATAAAAAAATAATTATCACAGGATGTTTACCACATATAACCAATAAATATATTGATATTATTAGAAAGATCATTCCTAATTTTTCTGCAATTATCGATATGAACAGTATTATTAAGATTATTAGCGTTATTAGAGAAATTGATCGAGGAAAACACAATCTTATTATAAAATCAGAAGATAAGAAAGATAAATCCTATATTCCTATAACTTATTTTAGGAAAAAAATTACAGGTATAGTTCCCATTTCCGAAGGTTGTCTTGGTGCATGCACCTATTGTTGTGTAAAAAATGCAAGAGGTAAATTAAAATGCTATAATCCTGAAAATATAATAAATAATGTTAAGTATCAGCTTAAACAAGGAATTAAGCAAATATATCTAACCTCTCAAGATTGTAGTATTTATCAATATGATAAAACAAAATTATCTGAACTAATAAAGAAAATTAATGATCTTGATAATGGATTTTTTTTAAGAATTGGAATGATTAATCCTAGCTTTTTACTTAAAAATTTTAACCAATTATTAGAAATATTTCAGTTAAGAAAAGTATATCAATTTCTTCATATACCAATCCAATCTGGAAGTAATAGAATTCTTAAGCTTATGAATAGAAGTTATTTAATTTCAGATATTCTGAAGAAAATTAATGATTTAAGAAATAAGTTTCCTTATCTAACTATTTCTACAGATATTATTTGTGGATTTCCTGAAGAAACTGAATATGATTTTTATCATACAATTAATGTAATAAAGTGGTTAAGACCTGAAATTATTAACATTTCTAAATTCACTCCACGTCCAGGTACTAAGGCAAAAAAAATGAATCAAGTGGATAGTAAGATAATTAAAAATAGATCAATAAGATTATCAGATTTATTCAGGCGTAGCCTAGATTTTATGAATCAAAAATGGATTGGATGGGAAGGTATAGTTTTATTATTACATAAAGTTCAAAAAAATAATCAAGCTTTTGGGAGGAATTTTGCATATAAAAATATATTTATTGATAAATATACGGGAAATTATGGAGAATTCGTAAAAGTTAAAATATATAAAATAGATGGTTTTAATCTACATGGTAAAATCATTTGAAAACTTTATGAAGATTTGATTTTCTCAAGTAATGTTGTAGCTCTTGCACGATGGAATTTCATACCAATATCATCTGGATTTATACCGAAAGCAATAGCTAATAATTCTGTCAAATATAAAATAGGGATATTATAATCTCCCTCAAATAATTTTGAAAGGTTCTTTTGATTAGTATCCATTTGTTGAAAACAAGCTGGACAAATTACTATAAATGCTTCAGCACCTGCTCCTAAAGCACTATCAAATTTATTTTTCAAAACTTGCATCGCAATTTCTTCTTCAGCATTACCAACACCTGCACCACAACATAACATTTCCTCATCATAATCAATAGGAATAGCACCTGTTAATTTTACGATTTCTCTTAGTTTTTTTGGTTTCATTGGATCATCTGTTTGCATTATTTCTGAAGGTCTATTGTAATGACACCCCGTATGACAAGCAACTTTAAGGCCAGATAAATCAATTTTTAGATTTTCTTTTATTTTTTCATGATTAATTTCATGGATTACTTCAAGAAAGTGTTTAACATTGATTAATCCCTTGAATTGTCTATTTACTGATTTTAAAACTTTATTAATTTCTTTTTTTTTCCCTTCATGTGTTTTTAATTCATGGTTCACTGCTTTAAGTGTTTGAAAACAACCATTACATAATGAAACGATATCCTTATTTTCATCTTCAGCAATAGTTAAATTTCTTGCACCCATAGCTAACCAACTAGTATGATCTACAGAATTAAATCCAACAGGATCAGGACAACAAGCAAAAGCACCCTCTGAAGTATGTATTCCAAGTATTTCGAATACTTTTCTTGCTGATGCTTCAATAAACGGAATTCTATTTCCTATTGTACATCCTTGGAACATTTTATATTCTTTTATATCAGCCATGTTTATCGATTCTTTATCATTTTAGCAACTAATCTTAATTTATATTAGATATTTTAAATCTTTTCTGGTTTAATGTTCTATTATTTGAATATTTAATTTTATTTTTTATCATCATTTGGAAAATTATCATGATATTTATGTTTAAGTGTAGAATCAGCAAGAGAAAACATATTAAATAATCCTGCAGGATCTTTTATTATTTCCATTAATTCCTTTATGTCTTTATCGGTCGTTAGTGATCCTAAGGTAGTTATAAATTTAGCACCTTGATCCTTGATTCCCATAGGGGGGCCATAACACCCAAGACATGGAGCGTTTGCTTTATTTGGGCAAATTGCACCACAACCTGCTAAGGTTACAGGCCCCAAGCAAATATATCCTTGTTCTAATAAGCATTTATTTTCATTTGGAAGATTCATATAATCTCTTTTTAACTTTACTGGGACTTTATCTGTAAATTCTCTATTACATTGACTGCAAACTGTCTTTACACTAAATTTAAAATTTGGATTATCTTTTAGTAAACTGAGTGAGATACCTATTATATTATTAATTTCATCATTATTAGTTAGATTTAAATCATAAATTAGTTTAGATCTATTCTGTATTTCTAATTCTTTTTTTTTAAAGCTATTTGGTTCATAAGCTAATCTTTGTAATAAATCACCTCTGAAATAAAAACAATTTATATTAGAACCATATAAAAATAAATGCAAAAAATGTTCTATAACCATAGTATCTTCCTTAGTTAATGTTTCTTTCTCGATTAACATATTCTTTAAATGTTCAATTTTATTATCTGGATAACTAACTGGTCCAAAGCATCCATAACATTGATCACCATTATTTGGACATATTAAAGTACATCCAATAGCAGTTATGGGTCCAAAACACAATTTATTTTTATTTAAAAAACAACCTTTTTTATATAATTTACATATACTACACACAGATTTATTTTTTCTTGGTGATTTTATATTAATTTTTAAATATTGTAATAAATAAGAAATTGCTGATATAATATTTTCAGTTTGAGGTGGACAACCTGGTATAAACATATCCACTTCTATTATATCTTTTATATTTACAATATAATCTTCAAAACCTGGAACATGATCTTTTGGTTCTTCAGGAGATTCATTAGTAATTGATTCAACTTCAATAAATTTTCTCTTTATTAATTCTTCTTTATCAAATAGATTAGCTAATCCTATAACACCTCCATAACACGCACATGCTCCTACACATATTATATATTTACATTTTTTTCTCATCAATAAAGCATTTTTAGTATCTTCTTTAGTTCGAGCAACTCCCTCAATAAAACCAACATCGATACTTAAAATGCTT
>Ga0315549_1001592_pt1 | contig 23147 bp, 23 predicted proteins | sample SalMarSW160200MG_FD_203101 | JGI IMG/M metagenome (GOLD analysis project Ga0315549, IMG submission 203101) | Salt marsh sediment microbial communities from the Plum Island Ecosystem LTER, Massachusetts, United States - Salt Marsh Sediment SW1601-200 ... | reverse complement strand
CACAGTGAACAGCGCATTGACTTGTGGATGGGGGGGGAATGGAAGGGGGAATTAGACCGAGGCCCGAATGAGGGACTCAATCCTCTCCAGCTTGGGCATCAGTTTACTCTTTACAAACTCACGGGTGAACTCCGCACCCTCGTACCGGCTCCGGCGGCTCTGATTCTCGAGTTCGCGATAGTCGGGATAAATCCGCTTTAGCTCGCTTACTCTGCTCATCGCTCGATGGCGATTGGCATGAGAGTCTGAATGCAGCCCCTTGGTTGCCAGCAGCCATTCCACAAGGTGCAAGGCGGTGTAGAATATCGCAGTCACTGCCCAATCCAGGTATTTGGTCACATCGAGGTCAAGCCAATCGAGAAACTGCTTGTTGTGTTCAGCCTGACGTCTGTGCACACTCTCAGATGGCATGAGACAATTCCCGAAAGGCAAATTGCAGGTCAATGTCCTGCAAAGTTATCAGTTGCTCCAAGGGCCGATCCTGGCGGTCAATCACGTGGAAGTTGACACCCAATCCAGAGAATCGCTGCATTAGTTCCCACTCTTTGTCGTAGATCTGATAACGGGTGTCCTCGGTTGAGTTGTTGACTATTACCCAAATCATCAAACCCCAGTCCTGTGCACGGGCCAGGAGCTTTTCCACGGCGGGGATGCCTTGCAGCATGCGCCGAAACACCAGCATGCAAGCCCACGGATCGGGCACAAGAGTTTCTTTTGTCACGGCTTCATGACTGGTGGCTTGAGGAAGAAGGCGCACACTTAACGCCCTGACTGAAGCAGTCTGCCGCCAAGCCAGCGCGTGCCAGTATTTCTCCTGCTCCCAAGCAGGCGGTATCCGCAAGGAGGGCCGGTCTTTGTCCGAGGTTGCGGCGTATGCCGTCAAGATAGGCACTCGGATATCCGTATCCTGGTTTCTTGCAGTTCCAAACCCGATTGTGTTACTCATTTCTCTGCAGCACCTTTCTCTGCAGCACCTTCGCCAATTGAAGAATGATATTTAATCAGATTGTCTTGCATTGCCTGTATGAACCTTTCCAATCGCTCGGGTGACACGGCAACTCTAGTCAGTGCACGTGCGCGTACCGACTCAACCTGTTCAATCTCCTCGGGCGTCTTACCGAGGGTGATGGGAGGCACCAGTTCAAAGAAGGTAATAAAGAACTCGTGCTCTGTATGTTGGATTACCAGGTTGGTGGCGTAGTGGGTCGGTAGTTCTTCAGGTACGTACCATTCCAAAGGTATCCGGGTCTCTGGCGCACGTTCTCTTGCTTCATCCATCAGATCTTCATTCTTTTCCATTGGCGCCCTCCTTGCCTAACTACGGTGGCAGATCAAGTATGAAATTATTCTATCATACACCGTGATTTCCTGCAACTACAGCAAACCCGCCGCATCTCCTTCACCACCCCGGCGGAGGAGCGGGAGCGGCTGGTGGGGGAGGATCTGGACCACGAAAAGCACGAAATGGCACGAAAGGCGCGAAACGCGAAAGGGGATTTCGCGCCTTTCGCGGACTTTCGCCAGTTTCGTGATCCAAACTCCCCCCTCGCCCGCTGGTTGGACGCCCGCCTCTCGGCCGAGCCCGAGCAATCCGACGTCGTCCACGACCTGCTGGCCCACCCGGCCGGGCGGATGATCGAGGTGCACAAGCAGAAACAGGCCGAGGTGCACGGCTTCCTCGATTGGCTGGCGGAGTACACCGGCCGGCCGATTGACGAGTGGGCGCTCAAGACCAGCCTGCGGTGCTACTACGAGCACGATTGGACCGAGATGCGCCGCATCCTCAAGCGCAACCAGCGTAAACTGCCCAAGGTGAACCTGGACGTGGAGGCTTACAAGAACGAGCCCGCCGCCAAAATCCGCGCCGCCTGGGAGACCTCGATGGACACGCTGCGCCCGCTGCTGGCGCGCATCGCCGCCGCCGACCGGCTCATTGACTGCATCGTGTACCGGTTGTACGGGTTGACGGAGGAGGAGATTGCGGTGGTGAAGGGGAGATAGCGGGGCGGCGGCGGAGAGGGAATGGCGGCAGGTCACTTATGCCTGCGGTGTGTAGTGTAGTATGTTCACTGGCTTCGGGGACGAATCGGGGGCGCCGTCGCCAGCAAGCGAGGGGCGGTTCTTCACCGTGGCGCTGCTTGTTGTGCAGGATCCACGCTGCATAGAAAGGCTCGTCCGTCGGATACGCCGCTCGTTGTGCAGGCGTGCTCGAACCAGCGAGTTGAAGGCTGCTCGCTCTCACCCAAGAGTCATCCGCCGCCTCCTCACCGGGCTGGCTGCGACCGAGTGCGAGATTTATGTCACGGTGGTGGATAAGCAAGGCGTTGCCCCGCAGCAAAGCGAGGCGGTATACCGGGCGGCGGTGGCGAGAGTCGTCCGCCATTGTGTCGAACGTCACCCTCAGATGAACTTGTGCCTGGACAAGCGATACACCAACCGCACGCAACAGGTACAACTTGAGCGAACCATGCGCGAAGCCATTGCTCACATACCGATGCAGGTCGTGGTGATTGAACAGCGGGATTCCTGGGCGATGCCTGGGTTGCAAGCGGTGGATTTCGTGGCCTGGGCGTTTGAACAAAAGCACGTGCTGGGCGACGACTGGGCAGCCCAGATCATTGCCGGGAAGGTCATCGTGGAGGAAAAGGTGCGGGGAACAAAAATAGCGGCCCTGCCTGGGGGCCGATAACCACCGCCAACTGAGGAGCGGAGTGGGGTGTTCTACGAACACCCAGCCGGTCCAGGACTTACAATACCGCTACCGCTTTGAATTATACTATCAATTGGCACCAGAGTCAAGCACAGGTTCATTTCATGGCGCCGGCTCCTGCCCGGAGCGACTAACATCGTCCCTTCCATCGTGCCGCCACTGGGTAAGCCGGTGGCGGTTGTTGTGTATCGCACCACAATGGAAGCGAAGGTGATGGCTGACAGCCGCGTCAGGCTGCTTGTCCCTCCGGCGCGGCTGTGCTACAATGATAGCAGTAACGCGGGTTGCAAGCGGGGGGGGACTGTGCTTCATCGGAGCCATTGACCTGTGGTTTGGAGCAGATCGGTTGCACGGAGGGCAAGTGATGGAAGAGGTAGTGACCATTCGCATACCGGCGGGCCTGCAGCGGCAGCTCAACCGCACGCCCGAGGAGTTAGGGCGCGACATTCGTCTCTATGCGGCCCTGATGCTCTTTCGCCTGGGAAAGTTGTCGTCGGGCGCGCCGGTAGGAGGTGTTTTGTGAGCGAAGCAACCGAATCCATGGCTTTGAATCAACTGCTCGCGCGCTTGCGCGCGCACCTGCCCGAACTACACGAGCGCTACGGTGTCCACACCCTGGGTGTCTTCGGTTCGTATGTGCGCGAGGAACAGCGCGGGAGTAGCGATTTGGACGTGTTGGTGGAGTTCGACCGTACTCCGACGCTTCTGGAATTCGTCGATCTGCAATACCATCTGAGCGATCTATTGGGGATCAAGGTGGACCTGGTGATGAAGAAGGCCTTGAAGCCCGCCATAGGCCGTCGCATTTTGGAAGAGGTGGTGCCAGTATGAAGTCGAAGCGGACATACGTGGACTACCTGCACGATATTCTCGATCACGCACAGAAGGCTGAACGATTCACAGCCGGCGTAGACTTCGACGCCTTCTATGCCAACGAGGAGAAGACCTTAGCCGTCATTCGCGCCTTGGAAGTCATTGGGGAGGCAGCCAGGTATCTCCCCGAATCTATGCAGCAGCGCTATGCAGAGGTTCCCTGGAAGAATATTATCGGTATGCGCGATATACTCATCCACCATTACTTTGGCGTGGATTTGGAAGTGGTTTGGGATACCGTTCGAAGGGACCTGCCACCACTGCGGGCGGCTGTGACGCGGATACTGGCCGATCTTGAGGCAGAGGAACAACGTGGGTAAGCTGGCGATTCTCCCCCGGACTTCCGAAGCCTCTAAGATTTCGGAAGTCTGTAACGGATTCAAAGAGACCGAGATCGGCCCGGTCCCGTGGGGGGGCTGCGACCCACGGTGCTGGCTCCTGCCCGAAGCGGCCTGCCTTGTCCTTGCCATCGTGCCGCCACCGGGCAGGCCGGTGGCAGTTGTTGTGTATCGCACCACAATGGAAGCGAAGGTGATGGCTGACAGCCGGGTCAGGCTGCTTGTATCTCCAGCGCGGCTGTGCTACAATGTGAGTAGTAGAGGGGCACCGTCTTAGATAAAGCCAATACGACGCAAAATGAGCCAGTTCGTGAGCCAGATTGCCTTTCCCAACGGGAACCGGGCGCGGGCAGTATACGCTCCGGCCGGCGCCGACGGTATGGCACTTGCGACGGCTTTAGGGCTACCACCACCGCGCGCCGTCCTGCTGTTCAGCGGCGGGGCATCGGCCATGCCTTCCGCCAGGATGGGCCGACTGCGCCGTCTGCTGGCCGAGGGCGTGGCCCGCGTCGCCGCCGAGGAGGGTATCACCGTCATTGACGGCGGCACCCAGGCCGGCGTCATGCAGATGATGGGTGAGGGACGGGCAGCCGCCAGGGATTGCGCGCCCCTGATCGGCGTCTGCCCGGCGGCATTGGTGTCGTGGCCGGGTGGTCAGACCAACGACGGCCTGGTCCCGCTGGAGCCCAACCACACCCACTTCGTCCTGACCCCTGGCGACGCCTGGGGCGACGAGACGGACGCGATGTTCGCCCTCGCCGCCATGCTGAGCGACGGCGTGCCATCGGTGGCCGTCCTTGCTAACGGCGGCTCTATCGCCCAGGATGAGGTGCTGAACAACGTGCGCCAGGGGCGGGAGATCATCGTCATCCGGGGCAGCGGCCGTCTGGCCGACGTCATCGCCGCCGCAGTTGCAGGTGATGTGGAGCCGTCCAACGAGGAGATTGCCGCCATCGTGCGGGAGGGCTGTATTACCCTGTTCGACATCGGCGACGAGCCAGAGGCCCTGGCAGCGCTGATCCGCCGAAAATTGTTCGAGGAGGGATGAGCGATGAGCGCGTTCGACAAGTTTGAGGAGTACAAACTGTTCATTGACGACACGGCCCGCTTCTCCGAGCGGCGGCAGACGGTGACCAACGCCTACATCACGGTCAATGGTGCCATCGTCGGCCTGATCACGTTCCTGGTCAAGGATGCCGGGTTGACCAACTGGTGGTTGGTGGTGGCGATGCTGCCGCTGATCGTGGCCGGGGTGGCCGTCTGCTACTTCTGGCACCGCCTGCTGGCTACCTACCGGACGCTTCTCGACTTTCGCTTCGAGCAACTGGAGGGGATGGAGCGGGGCGAAGCGCTGCAAGGCTGCCATGGCATGTACAATCTGGAGGCGGAACGCTTCTACCGCAAGGCCCCACCGGAGCAGCAAATCGGCTTCTCGCGTATCGAGATGCGGCTGCCGCTGCTGTTTGTGGCGTTGTACGTGTTTATGGGCGTCGGGCTGGCCGTGGCCACCTGGCTGGTGCTGGCGGGAATAGTATCGGCGCCGGTGGTGAGGCCATAGGCCAGGAGGCCCAAGATGTTGATGAAGACCGCCTTCCTCAGTTCCACAACCAAAGACCTGGCCGAGTACCGTGACCCGGCTTACCGGGCCATTGAGGGCCTGAAGGGGTATCACTGCGTGCGCATGGAGGACTTCGGCGCCTGCGACTGGGAAGCCGACGAGTTCTGCCGGGCGCGGGTGGCCGAGTGCAACGTTTTCGTGGGGGTCGTGGGGCATCGTTATGGTAGTTGCCCATCAGGGAGTGAGCAGTCTTATACCGAGCGGGAGTACGAGGCCGCTGTCGCTGCAGTGATACCTCGCCTGATGTTCATCGCTCCCGAGGATTTCCCCTTGCCAGTGCACCTGACTGAGTCGGACGAGAAGCGGGCCAAGCAGCATGCCTTCCGCGAGCGGGTAAACACCGAGCGCATCCGTGCCATCTTTACCTCGCCCGAGGATCTGAAGTACCGAGTGGCGCAGGCCATTCACAACTGGGAGCGGGAGCCGGCCAGTGTAGAGCGAGAATTGTTCAAGGGCCGAGGGCGGGTTGTGAATGAGGATCTCTTTCAATACCCAGCCTCTGAGGAGGAGATAGACGATTACTATGAAGGGCGCGCGCCGTTAACTTGGAACGTTGTGGCTGCCCAGGGAATCATTGAGCGTGACCAACAGGCAGAACTGCTTGAGCGACTGATCACTCCGTCTGGGCAGACTCGGATGATATGTATTGTGGGTGAGCCGGGGGCGGGCAAGAGTTCGCTGGCCTGGCAACTTGCCCGTGAACTCACGCGCCAACAAGACAATCCGATATTGCATATTCTGGACAACACAGATGACGGCATCTGGTACAGCTTGTCTGAGTTTTGGACCCGTATTCAGCAGCCGTTCTACGTCTTGGTAGATGACGTATTTCACGATGAGAGCGTTCTTCACACACTCAAGAAACTGGACTCCAAACTGCTGCCACTGACCATACTGACCACCTCGAAAACCAATGAGTACCGTGACAGCGATCGGTTTACCTTCCCTGTCGAGAGGGTGGATTTGCTTGAACCCAGCCAGGCAGAGAAGACCCGCATTCTGAGCAAGTTGGGTAAAGAGTGGGCGCAACTGACTCCCGAACAGAGAGCACGGTTGGGAGCAGCCAATCAATTCCTGATCTTGATGATGGAGGTAACGACCGGTAAGGGATGGATTAAGGTCATCCATGATACGCTCAACAGGCTAAGACAACAGGATGAGGTAGTCTATCGGGCCTATGAGTACCTGTGCTATACGTACCAGTATGATGTCTCAATGCCCACCTCGCTATTGGAGCGGCTTGATGACGAAGGGCGTTTTTACCGCCTGCTTGACGAGCCAGCCGCCAAAGGACTCATCTTTCCCGATGAATCGCGGCCCGGCAACTTGCGAGTGGGACACCCTCTTTGGGCAGAACACTCCGCCAGGCTGTATAGACGTGATCCTCGCTCTGTCTTCGGCGAGATACTTGAGCCGGTGGACGTGAAGTCGTGGGGCGAGCGTCGCTTTGTGGCTCATCTGCTCAGAGAGATGGCGCGGCGTGCTACCGAGCCGCGCTTGCCCGACATCCTCGAGCGTAACGCTGCGGTGATAGAAGATGTCCAACGTGAGGCTACCATCAGTGAGATGATGATCTGGCGAGCACTCTATCAGCATCTTGGTCGCCAGGGAGAAGCCAAGCGCTGCGTAGATATGGCGTTGAGCAAGGAGCCTACGGGTGGTATCGATTTGGCTACGCTGCTATCGCTCTACCGAGAGCGAGGGCAAGAGGCTGCTATGCTTCCCAAATTTTGGCAGTGGCTTGCCGGCCACCCGCAGGACATCTCTGCGCGACAAAGATACCTGGGTCTGGTGGAGCGCCAGGCTCCGGAGCAGATAATCCAGGTGATCGAGGAGACAAGCGACTGGCTGGCCGACCACCCGCAAGACAGCTCCGTTGTTCGCACCGCATATCTGGGTCTGGTGCGCAAGGGGACAGATGCTCAGGTGGCCCAGGCGATCAAGGAGACGGGCGCCTGGCTGACCGACCATCCGGAGGACAGCCACGTTCGCACCGCGTACTGGGGCTTGGTGGAGCGCAGAGGGACGGATGAGCAGGTGGCTCAGGTGATCAAGGAGACGGGCGCCTGGCTGGCCGACCATCCGGAGGACAGCCACGTTCGCACCGCATATCTGGGTCTGGTGCGCAAGGGGACAGATGCTCAGGTGGCCCAGGCGATCGAGGAGACGGTCGCCTGGCTGGCCGACCACCCACAAGATCACCACATCCGCGCAGCATATCTGGGTCTGGTGCACAAGGGGACAGATGCTCAGGTGGCCCAGGCGATCGGGGAGACAAGCGCTTGGTTGACCGACCGCCCGCAAGACGTTGAAACTCGCAGGACATACCTGGGCCTGGTGGAGCGCAAGGGGGCGGCTGAGCAGGTAGCCCAGGTGATCGAGGAGACAAGCGGCTGGCTGGCCGACCACCCGCAGGATAACTACGTCCGCATGACGTATCTTGGTCTGGTGGAGCGCAAGGGGACGGCTGAGCAGGTGGCCCAGATGATCCAAGAGACGGACACCTGGCTGGCCGACCACCCGCAGGATCACCAGGTCCGCCTAACGCATCTGGGTCTGGTGGAGCGCCACGCTCCGGAGCAGATAAGCCGGGTGATCGAGAAGACAAGCGCTTGGCTGGCTGACTACCCGCAGGACAGCCACGTCCGCATAGGATACTTGGGTCTGGTGCAGCGCAAAGGGACAGCGGAGCGGATAGCCCAAGTGATCGAAGAGACGTCCGCCTGGCTGGCCGACTACCCGCAGGATCATTACATCCGCGCAGCCTATTTGGGTCTGGTGAAGCGCAACGGGACAGATGCTCAGGTGACCCAGGCGATCGAGGAGATGAGCGCCTGGCTGGCCGACCACCCAGAGGACATTGAGGTCCGCAAAGCATACTTGGGTCTGGTGAGGCGCAAGGGAACGGCAGAGCAGATATCTCAGGTGATCGAGGAGACGGCCGCCTGGCTAGCTGAACACTTGGAGGACATTGAAATCCGGACGCACTATCTGAGCTTGGTAAAGCGCAAGGGAACGCTAGAGCAGAAAGCGCAGGCGATTAAGAGCACAAAGGCCCAACTGCCTCATTGCCCCAAGGGTAGCTCCATCCTCGTGCTGTATCGGACCTTGGTTAGTCAGCTGGCGGAAGATAAGCAGAGCATCCAACTTCTTGACCCGGAATATCTGGAGGATGCCCGAAAGAGATACGAGTGCATTGTAGCGAAGGAGCCTCAAAATGAGGGCGCGTTGTATGGCTACGGGCGTTTGCTTCTCGGCTTGGAGGAATTCGCGGAGGCAGCCGAACAGTTCCGCGCTATACTCAGTCTTCACAAGGGGCATACAGCAGCTCGTAGGGGGCTGGCTTTGGCTCTCAATGGTTTGCGAGCTTCGCCAAGCAGAGAGTGAATTCAAGCATACCCTCTGATGGGCAGAAAATGTGACTGACTATCCAGCCGATATACTGTATCACGACCTGGGCGTATTCTATCTTGAACAGGAGCGTTACGCTGAGGCCCGGTCCGAGTTTGAGAAGGCCATCGGAGAGTATCCAGAAGGATACGCCAGCTATTAGCACCTGGGAGAAGTGCTCATTGCCCAGGGTGACTATCGAAACGCAGCAGGTGTTCTACAGACCGCGCTGGACAAGGCTCCTGAGGATGTGGGGCCATCGGCCAGCGAGGAGATTGTCGCCCTGTTAGAGGAGTGCGAGAAGCAATTGGGAACGTAGGCCGGGATACTGTGATGTGGGCCGGTTTTCCAATCGCCACACCGGTCTCAAGATAGTCATCAACCTCGAAGGCTGCCACGGCACCTACACTGTCCCCATTAACGTCGACATAGAACCTCGACGAGCAGGATTTGGGTCACACCAAGCCACGGATCCGATAGCAATTGCACCAGCGGCGATACGCTGCGCTGACAGTTATCACATTGACACCCCGGCGCTCCCCCTTGCCCCAATCCCCACTTTCCGCTATACTTCCCCCACCAGCAAACCAGATCACCGCCCTGTAGGGGCGCGGTTACCGCGCCCCTACTCCACGGCGGCGCGGCCCGCCCAGGAGACCACCCTGACCAAGCGAGAGTTCACCCCCACCACCGAATACTGCTATAACCGCACCAGCCCCGGGCGCTGGATCCTCTCGCACGTCCTGCGTTACCCACTCCTGCCGCTGGGCATGGCGCTGGCCGGCATCCTGTCCAGCACGCTGGCATCCTGGGCCCGCGTCCTGCCCGGGCGGGCCTTCGACTGCGTCCTCAGTCTGCTGAGCCCGGCCGAGGGACCTGTCCTGAGCGAAGTCGAAGGGCCGCCCTTTGAATGGTTTGGCCTGGGGGCCGCCCCGCAGACTTTGCTCTTGATCGCGCTGGGCGTGCTGGCTACGCGCCTCGGTCAGGGGCTGCTCACGCTGGCCCGCAACGCGGCGGTGGAATTCCTGGCCCAGCGCGTCGAGCGGGACGCGCGCGACGAACTCTACGTCAGCCTGCTGGGCAAGAGCCTCACCTTTCACAGCCGGCAGCGCGTCGGCGACCTGATGGCGCGCGCCACCAACGATGTGCACCAACTTAACATGATGCTCAGCCCCGGCGTCAGCCTGACCTTCGACTCGCTGCTGGGGCTGGTCGTGCCCATTGCCGCCATCGGGATGCTGCGGGCCGAACTGCTGCTGGTGCCGCTCGTCTACGTCGTGCTCTTTGCCGTCACGCTGTATCACTACACCCGCGAACTCAACCCCGTCTCCGGTGCGCTGCGCCAGCAGTTCGGCACGATGAACGCCGGCCTGGCCGAGGCGCTCTCCGGCGTTGAGGTGATCAAGGCAAACGCACAGGAACCCCAGGAGCAGCGCAAGTTTGCCAGCGATGCCCGCAAGTTCCGCGACCTCTTCGTGCGGCGGGGCGAGATTCAGGCACGCTACCTCCCCTTCCTCGCCTATGCCTTCGCCTTCGCCGGCGGCATCCTGCAGGCGCTGCTTTTCTTCCAGAGGGGGATGCTGACCGCCGGGGACGTCGTCGCCTACATCGGCCTGCTCCGCATGCTGCGCTTCCCCACCTTCCACTCGCTCTTCACGTTTACCCTGATGCAGATAGGGGTGTCCAGCGGTGCACGCATCCTGGAGGTGATCAACACTGAGACCGAACTGGATGAGAACGAGGCCGGCGTGGCCAAACCGATGCGGGGCGAGGTGATTTTTGAGAACGTCAGTTTCGGCTACGACGACAAGCCGGTGCTCAAGAACGTCAGTTTCCGCGCCTGCCCCGGCGAGACCATCGCTATCGTGGGGCAGACCGGCTCCGGCAAGACGACTCTCACCCGGCTGATTGACCGCATCTACGACGTGACCGAGGGCCGCATCCTGGTGGACGGCGTGGACGTGCGCGATTGGTGCCTGGAATCGCTGCGCTCGCAGATTTCGGCCATTGAGCAGGACATTTTTCTCTTCTCCCGCTCCATCGCCGAAAACATCGCGTTCGGCGCCGGGCAACAGGCCAGTATGGAGGAAATCGAGCGCTGTGCCCGCCAGGCACAGGCCCACGAGTTCATCGCCGGACTCCCCGATAGGTACGATTCTGAGGTCGGCGAGCGCGGCGTGGCGCTCTCCGGCGGGCAGCGGCAGCGGATTGCCATCGCCCGCGCCTTCCTGGCCGACCCGTGCGTCCTGATCCTCGACGACTCGACGAGTGCGATAGATAGCGCCACCGAGGACCAGATTCAGAGGGCGATGCGCGCTGTCCAGCAGGGACGCACTACCTTCATCATCACCCACCGCCTCTCGCAGATTCGCTGGGCTGACCGCATCCTGGTCTTGCGCCGGGGCGAACTGGTGGACATGGGCACACATGAGGAATTGCTGGCCCGCTGCGAACCGTACCGCCGCATCTTTGCCCGCTACGACGTCGAACTGCTGCCGCTGCAGCCCCCACCCCCGGCCCCTCCCTGCCCCCCCTCAATCCCCCCCAATCCTGGGGGGGAAGTGGGGGAGGGGGGGCAGCCCCCACCCCCGACCCCTCCCCCAACCTTAGGGGAGGGGGGGCCGCTCCCCCTCTCCCAGCAGTTTTGGGAGAGGGCGCGGAGAAAGGAGATAGGAAAGTGAGAACCCGTCGTATCCGCACATCGGCAGCGGTACAACAGCGAGCCAAGGAATTGCGGCAGCGAATGACACCAGCCGAAAAGGCTCTGTGGCAGCGACTGCGAGCCAAGCAACTCAATGGCCTGAAGTTTCGGCGACAGCATCCCCTGGGGCCGTTCATTGCTGACTTCTGTTGTGCAGCGCATCGGCTGGTTGTCGAAATTGACGGCGGCATCCACGGAGCACAGGCGGAGCGTGACCAGGCGCGCACAGAGCAATTTGAAACGTATGGCTATCGCGTGATCCGGTTCAGCAATGAGCAAGTGGAACAGGATATCGAAACAGTACTGGTGGAGATCACGGCGGCCTGTGGGTAGACACTCTTCTCCCCCTCTCCCAGCAGTTTTGGGAGAGGGGGCCGGGGGGTGAGGGCCAGGAGGTAGGGCTTTGGCCTTTATTCTGAGCGGCCTCGACACCGAATCCTACGACCGGGAATACGGCGACGTCGAACTCGTGCGCCGCATCCTGGGCTACTTCCGCCCGCAACTGCGGGCCATGCTCGTCGTCGCTCTGATGATCACGTTGGGCTCGCTGCTTGACACCGGCGTGCCGGTACTCATCTCGCGGGGCCTGGACCGGCTGCTGGTGAACCCGACCACACACCTGCTGATCTTGCTGGTAGGTGGTATCCTGGGGCTGCGATTGTTCTCGTGGCTGTTCAACTTTGTCCGCCAGACCTTCTCCGCCCGCGCCATCGGCGACGTGGTGCTGCAACTGCGTGAGGACGTCTTCAGCGCCGTCGTCCGGCGTGACCTCTCCTTCTTCGACGAACACCCCACCGGCAAGATCGTCAGCCGCGTCACCTCCGACACACGGGATTTCGCCACCGTCGTGGACCTGACGATGAACCTGTTGAGCCACGTGCTGGTCGTGCTCATCATGGCGGTCGTCCTGCTCACCATCCAGCCGGGGTTGACGCTCCTGATGCTGGCGATGAGTCCCCTCGTCGTCGTGCTGGCGCTGAGTTTCCGGCGCTTCGCCCGCCGGGTCACGCAGAAAGCCCGCCGCATCCTGGCCCAGATCAACGCCAACATCCAGGAATCGGTCAGCGGCATCGCGGTCGCCAAGTCCTTCCGCCAGGAAACGACGATGTACGACGAGTTCGCCGCGCTGAACCGGCAGACCTACAAGGTCAACCTGGTGCGCGGGCTGACGTTCGTATCCATCTTCCCCGTCCTGGGGGGCACCTTCGGCATTGCGCTGGCGGTCGTCCTCTACTTTGGCGGGCGCAACGCATTGCGAGGGGCTATCTCGCCGGGCGAGTGGTTTCTCTTCATCCAGGCGATGGGAACTTTTTGGTTCCCGATGATCAACATCGCCTCCTTCTGGAGCCAGTTCCAGGACGGCCTCTCAGCCGCCGAGCGAGTCTTTGCGCTGATGGACGCCAGGTCCAGGGTTGTTCAGACAGCGAGCCGGCCGGTGCCGGAGTTGAAGGGCCGGGTTGGGTTCAGCCACGTGACCTTCTCCTACACTGGCGACGAGGTGGTGCTGCCCGACCTCTCGCTGACCGTCGAGCCGGGGCAAACGATCGCGCTGGTGGGCCACACCGGTGCGGGCAAGACCAGCGTGGCGCGGCTTCTGGTACGCTTCTACGAGTTCCAGTCCGGGCAGATCCTGGTGGATGGGCAGGACATTCGCACCTTCGACCTGGCCCAGTATCGGCGACAGTTGGGGATCGTGCCCCAGGTGCCCTTTCTCTTCTCCGGCACGGTGGGCGACAACGTCCGCTACGGTAAGCCCGGGGCCAACGACGCCGAGGTCGAGGAGGCGGCCCGCCAGGTGGGCGGCGGTGACTGGCTGGAGGACCTGCCCGACGGCCTGCAGACCGATGTGGGGGAGCGGGGGGCGCGGCTTTCGATGGGTCAGCGGCAACTGGTCGCGCTGGCGCGGGTGCTCCTGCAGGACCCTGCTATCTTCATCCTCGACGAGGCCACCGCCAGCGTGGACCCTTTCACCGAGGCGCAGATCCAGGAGGGACTGGAGACAGTGATGCGGGGCCGCACCTCCATCGTCATCGCCCACCGCCTTTCCACCGTCCGGCACGCCGACCGCATCATCGTCATTCGGGATGGGCGCATCATTGAGGAGGGAGACCACGAGGGGCTGCTGGCGCAGGGTGGGCACTACGCTGAGTTGTACAACACCTATTTCCGGCACCAGGCGTTGGAGTACATTGAGCGGGAATCACTGAGGCACTGAACAGGAGTGAAGACACTGAGGGGTGATCAGTGCAGTCAGTGACCTCAGTGCTTCAGTGGTTCTACGGCTTTGGAATCACTGAGGCACTGCATCAGTGCCGTCAATGTTTTTCAGTGGCCCAGTGATTCAAACCTCCGCCACGCGCGCCGCCGTCTCCGGCTCCAGTGGCACGGTGACCTGCAAGGACGCCAACCAGTCGGCCCGCTTGACCAGGCCGTAGCCTTGACGTCCTGCCTCCAACTGTGATACAATGTAGGTAACTACCCAGACCCCCTGCCGAACCCGAGATCGGACGCAGATTCACGCAGATTTTCGCAGATAAAATTAAAGATCAGCGTGGATCAGCGTTAATCTGCGTCCTAAAGGATACGTTCCAACCGTTCTGCCTGGGGACGGCTGTAGTTACCAATGTGGCAGAGATGGAGCAACGGTGACACAAGACAGGGCAGGAGGCACGACATGGCGAAGATTACGCACGTGGTCAAGCGAACAGGTGCTATCGTACCCTTCAATGAGGAACGCATCACCAACGCCATCTATCGGGCAGCGGTGGCGGTGGGCGGGCGCGACCGCTCCATCGCGGAGGGGTTGGCCGACCAGGTCGTGGCTATGCTGGAGGAGACCACGCCGCCCGGTCACACTCCCACCATCGAGGAAATCCAAGACATCGTCGAGAAGGTGCTGATTGAAAGTGGCCACGCCAAAACGGCCAAGACCTACATTCTCTATCGCGACGAGCGTGCCCGCCAGCGACAGGAGCGGGCCAAGCGCTCGGCCCGTCCCTCCGAGAATATCCCCTGGCACAAGACCTGGGAAGTTCTGGACTGGGCTGTTGACCACGATCTCCACACCGTCGAACGGTTGAACGCGCGCATCGCCGGCGGAGAGTTCCCTGAGATCGTGCGGGAGACCGACCGGGCCTATAACGAGGACATCACCACCGCGTCGGAGATCATCAAGGAGCGCCGTGATCGCGTGAAGATCGTCATCGTTGCCGGGCCCTCCTCCTCCGGCAAGACGACCACAACCACCAAACTCAGCCACCTGCTGAAGAAGATGGGCCTCAGCCTGATCCCGCTCACCGTGGACAATTACTTCTTCGACCTGGAACTCCACCCCAAAGATGAGTTCGGCGATTACGACTTCGAGACGCCACAGGCCCTCGACCTGGAACTCATCAACGAGCATCTGGTGCGTCTGATCGCCGGGGAGGAGGTACGGATTCCGTTCTACGACTTCAAGACTGGCGAGCGACACGACGATCACACCCCCATGTGGATCGGGCCGAACGACGTCATCCTCATTGACAGCCTGCATGGTCTGTACGCTGACATGACCCGCTCCATTGACGACGAACGGAAGTTCAAACTGTACATCGAGCCGTTGCTGCAGATGAAAGGGCCGGATGGAAAGTTCGTGCGCTGGACGGACCTGCGGTTGATGCGCCGTATGGTACGCGATGCCACTCACCGCGCCTACGATCCCCAGCAGACATTGGAACACTGGCACTACGTCCGCAGTAGCGAACTTCGCCACATTATCCCCTACGTCAACACGACCGACTACATCGTCAACAGCGGCCTGCCGTATGAACTCCCCATCATGCAGGCCAGGCTGTTCGGCTACTTCGAGAGGTGGGTGAAACAGTACAGAGACGACCCGCTGCGTGAGGATGCCTTCACGCGCGCCGAGCGCGTGTATCATCTCCTGAAGTCCGTCACCCCGGTCGAGGACGATTCGGCCATCCCGCCCGATTCGCTCCTGCGGGAGTTCATCGGCGGCAGTTGCTACGAGTACTAACTGAAGGCGTTCCACATTGTCTACCTATGTCGAGTAACCTGACGCTGGTTCTCATCATCGGGGCGATTCTCCTTAGCTTCGTGCTGGACGTCCTGATCATCTACAGTTGGCGAAGGGCCAACCAACGCCGCGCAGCACAGAAGCTCCCTCCACTGGCGGCGCGAGACCTGTGGTCCGCCCCCGAATCGTGGCTAGGTCGCCTCTACCCCGTCCTTCTGACCGGGCTGGAAATCAGCGTGTTGGTCTGCTTGAGTATCATCTACTCGTATCCCCTTCTTGACCTGAGCCCCGACCTCGCGCTGCCCGGCGAGACCGAGGTATTGACCGGCATCGCTATGCCTGTCGTAGAGGCGGTTCATCAGGGCACAGAATTTCCCCTTTGGAATCCCTACGTCCAACACGGCAAGTCGCTGATCACTGATCCCTTCCTGTTCGTTTTCAATCCCTTCGTCTCGTTCCCGATGTTCCTCCTCGGCGTGAACAACGGCGCCAAGGTCGCCGCAGTGACAGCGTTTGCACTGGCTGGTATCGGAATGTGGGCCTTGATGAAGGTGCTGGGCACGCGAGGCCCCGCCCGCTTGTGGTGCGGAGCAACCTATATGTTGGCAGGGGGGATGCCAGCGCATCTGTGGGCTGGCCACTTCCAACTGGCCGTCGGCCTGGCCTGGGTGCCGTGGTGCTTTGCCGGTATCCTCTATGCGCTGGAGAGACGCACGCGCTGGGGCATCGCTTTGGCGGCAATCTCTCCAGCGATGCTGTTTCTGACCGGCAACCTATACATCCCATTGTACGTGCTGATGGGGCTGGTCATCCTCCTCGTCACCTGCGTCTTTCACCAGCGGGACTTCCACGCTCTATGGGAGCAGACGCAGGTTTTCGTCCTTGCCGGTACATTCGCCCTGGGACTCATCGCCGTACAACTCCTGCCAGAGTGGGCGGCCCGTTCGTACATCCACAAAGGCGTAGATCCCGGTCTCAGCGGGTCACAGACAGTTTCCCACCTGCTCACAAACTACCTGATCAGCGAGCCGGAATACTACCGCCAGACCAGTCTGGAGAACCTGCCCTATGTGCAAGAGTATTACAATTATGTGGGCGTGATGCCTTTCGTACTTTTGGCCTTTCTTATCCCGGCAGCGCGCCGCCGCCAGTGCGTCGTCCTGACCTTTGCCACCTATTTCGTATTCATGCTGGCCTGGGGAGCCGCCAGATTCTCGTTCCTCCGCCACGTTTTCTCCGCCATCCCGTTCCTGTATCAATTTCGGTTCCCGGCCCGGGCCCTGCGGATCGGCGCTTTTGCGCTTGTCCTACTGGCCGGCCTGGGGCTGGAAGATGTCTGGTTGCGTTGCCGGGCGCTCTCACTGCGGCTGGCTTGCCCCTACCTGGAGCGAGCTGGTCGCATGCTCCTGGCCATGGGTGTACTTGTGCTCGTCGGCCACTCTGTCTTGCACCTCTACCAGACCAACCGCGCGCTCCTGAGGCTATCCCCACTCCGGCCCGAGATAGATGAGGCCCTGACGTGGTTGGCATCCTATGACCCCTCAGAGTACGCTGTTGCCAACGATGTTGACACCCGACGGCAAGCTGGCTCGTATGCCCACTACAGACATCATCTCCGGTCGCTCAACGTAACCCTGGGATGGACGGTGGCCACTGTCGTTGACGGCCTGGCTCCTGGCTCAGTCCACGCAGCGCCAAAATACGTCATCGTTCCTGCCGGGACGCCTGTCGAGGCCCGGGGCGACAGCCCGCCCCAACTGGTGAGGGAAATCCAGCACCTGGAAATCTGGCACATTCCCGAGGCCTTGCCGTTCGCGTTCACTGTCCCCTACCACCGGATACAGGAGAGGCACGCTCCCCTGGGAACGACCACGGAGGTCACCGAGCAGAGGACGAGCCGTCCCACCCCCAATGAGATTGAAGTCCTCGTCACCAGTGCGGGGCCTGGCGACCTACTCATCGTGCTGGAGTCCTGGTTCCCAGGCTGGCGTGTGTCGGTGGATCGTCAGCCGTGGCGTTTGCTAAAGGTGGACCGCTTCTTGGGCGTCTACCTGACCTCCGGAGATCACAACGTGACCTTCCGTTACGACCCGCTGGCCTTCAGGGCTGGCCTGATGATCTCAGTGGGGACCGTGTGCGCGCTGGTGGCCTACGCTCTTTCCGTAGACAAGTGGCTCCTGCGCCGTTCCAATAGACTATCTGCCCGATATTCAATCGGCGGCGAAGGGGTGGTGCAATAGGTAGCATGGCTGACTACTACACCTTCCGCAAGTTCACCGTCGAGGCTCATGGCCACGAGGTCGCCATCGTCGGCAAACCGGGCGTCTGGTCGTGGGACCGGCTCAATCCGGGCACGGCGGCGCTGCTGGAGGTGGCCGGAATCGAGCCAGGGGACGGTGTGCTCGACCTGGGCTGCGGGACGGGCATCATTGGCGCGGTCGCGAGCACTCTGGCCCCACGGGGCCACGTTACGCTGGTGGATTGCAACGTGGCCGCGGTGGCCTGCGCCGAGCGAACGCTGGCCGCCAACGGCGTCGCCAACGCTGAGGTGCGGTTGGCCGACGGCGTAGCCGGGCTGCCCCCCGCCTCGTTCGACCTGGTGCTGAGCCACCTCCCGCGCGGCCGGGCCGTGCAGGAGGAACTGATCCGTGGCGTGGCCTGGGTGCTCCGGCCGGGCGGTCGCTTCTACTTCGTCGCCAGCAAGCGGGCCGGGATTAAGGGAGCCATTGCCTATACTCGCGAACTGTTCGGACAATGCGGCGTGGTGCGGCAGAAGAAGGGCTACCACGTCGCTTTTACTGTCAAAACGGCGGTCGGACCGACGGCCAGACCGGATGGGCTGCAACTATCCCCGCCCGCAGACGGCTACGCCACCCGCACTATCACTCTGGACGGCGTCGAGACGACGCTGGTCAGCAAGGCGGGAGTCTTCGCCTGGGACCGGCTGGACGATGGCACAGCGGCGCTGGTGGGCGCGATGGAGATTGGTGCCCGTGACCACGTGCTCGACCTGGGGTGTGGAACGGGGTTGGCCGGGCTGGCGGCTGCCCGCCGTGCCGTTCATCCCCCCTCTCCTTGTAGGGGAGGGGCCGGGGGAGGGGTTGGCCAGGTCGTGCTCGTGGACGCCGATGTGCGCGCCGTCGAATCGGCCCGCCTCACGCTGGAGGCAAACGGGATCGCCAACGCTGAGGTGCTGCTCTCCGACTGCGGTTCCGCCGTCCTTTCGGCAGGCTCAAGGCGGCGCTTCGATCGCCGCTTCGACGCGGTCATCACCAACCCGCCCTTCCACCAGGGCGTGGGCGTGGACTACGAGGTGGCCTGCCAGTTCGTGCGCGATGCGGCGCGGGTGCTTCGTCGTGGCGGACGGCTCTTTCTCGTCGCCAACCGCTTTCTGCGCTACAACAACATCATTCACGAGACCTTCGGCAACGTCGCTATCGTCTACGCCGACAGTCGCTACCACGTCCTGACCGCGGTGGCGCAGAAATCCAGTTCGGGGTAGAATATGGGGCGGGAGGTAGAGAATACCGATGTGGGCAGGACAAGAGCAGAAGCGGGCTGATGCCTGCGACGTAGTCGTCGTCGGGGCGGGGCTGGGGGGTGCGGCAGTGGCTGCGCGCCTGGCCCGCGAGGGGTTCGACACGGCAGTCCTGGAGGCCCAGAGCGTGGCAGGGGGTGCGACCGGGCGCAGCGCCGGCATGGTGCTCACCGGCCTGGCCGGCCACTACAACTGGGCCATCTCCGCTTATGGCCGCCAGAAAGCGCGGGAGGTTTGGGCGCTCACCATCGAGGGGCGAGAGCGGCTGGTCGAGGCCGCTGAGCGGCTGGGGGTGCCGGTCGAGCACACCGGCAGCCTCGCGCTGGCCGTCGAGGATGTCGAGGCAGATGCACTGGAGGAATCGGCCGCGTTGCTACAAAAGGACGGCTTCGATGTCCAGTTCGGTCCCAGCGATCCCCTGGACCGTGGTTTCCACGCCGCCCTGCGCTATCCTGACGACGTGATGGTGGACGCCGCCGCGTTGACCCGCGCGCTGCTGACCACGAGCGACGTGACCGTCCACGCAGGCACCGAGGTCTACAGCGTGGAGCCGGAGAAAAACGGCGTGCGCGTCTGGGCACAGGGCCGCACCGTGCTCTGCAGCGGAGTTGTGCTGGCGATCAACGGTTACGCCCCGCTGTTTGATTTCTACTTCACCGACAAAGTCGCTCCCACCCGCAGCCTCATTTTTGCCACTGAGCCACTGGACGCGGTGGTGCTGGAACAGTCCCTCTGCGCCGATTACGGGTACGAGTACTGCCGCCAATTACCCGACCGCCGGCTTTTGCTGGGCGGCTGGCGACATCCACGCTCCCATCTCCGGCCCTTTCCCCTCGTGGGGGGAAGGAAGACACAGGAGGTCAAACTGGACGATGTGGTGCAGAACGGGCTGGTCCGCTTCGCGTCGTGCTACTTCCCCGAGATAGATACGAGCAGCGTCAGCCGCTGGTCAGGAGTGATGGGATTTACCCCCGACGGTCTGCCGCTGGTAGGCCGGCTGCCCGACCTGCCGCAGGTGTACTTCGCGGTGGGGTTCGGAGGCCGGGGGCTGGCCTGGGCCTTCGTCGTCGCTGAGCGGCTGGTGGAGTTGATGCTTCACGACACCAACCCAGGGGTGCTCTCGGCGGCGCGGCTAACTTGAAGCCTGTAACTCCAAGAATTTCAGGTCTCAGGTTACCGCCTCGGCGATGGCGGCGGTGTGCGCCGGGGTCGAACCACAGCAGGACCCTACGACCCGTGCCCCCAGCGCGACGAATCTGCGGGCATACTCCGCCATATCCTCCGGCGTGGCATCGTACACCACCTCCTGCCCCACCAGGCGTGGCACGCCAGCATTCGGCTTGGCGATAAGTGGGGTCTGGGGCGCGGCCTCGTGCATCTTCGCTACGGCTCCCTCAGTCATCTCCAGCGTCGTCCCGCAGTTGGCTCCGAGGGCATCCACCCCAAGAGCCAGCAACGTCTCCGTCGCCTGCTCCGGGCGCACCCCCATGTTCGTCCGTCCGTGGCTGTCGAAGGAGAGGGTGGCGAAGATGGGGATGCCGTACCCGGCCTGCTGTGCTGCCTCAGCGGCAGCCCGCACCTCGTCCAGGTCGGACATGGTCTCGATGTAGAGCACGTCCACCCCGGCCTCAGCCAACGCTGCGGCCTGCTCGGCGAAGACCTCCACTGCTTGCTCGTAGGTGAGCTGGCCCAGCGGAGCCAGGAACTCCCCCATTGGGCCGATGTCGCCGGCCACGTAAACCTTGTCACCGACGGCCTCGCGGGCGATCTCGACCGCTCGCCGGTTGACCTCGGCCACGCGCTCCGCCAGCCCGACTTGCTCCAGCCGCGTCCGCGTCCCGCCAAAGCTGCAGGTCAGGATCAGGTCGGCCCCGGCCTCGACGTAGGCGCGGTGCACATCGCGCACCGCGTCGGGGTTCTCCAGTAGCCAGCCCTCGGGGGGCATGCCGAGGGGTAACCCCGCCGCCTGCAACATCGTGCCCATCGCGCCATCAGCGACGATGACGCTGTCACTCTTCAGCCTCGAAAGGATGTCCTCCATCACTACTCCCCAACAGTTGCTTCACCACCCCCACCGCCTCGTTTGCATTCTCGGCGTAAGCGTCCGCGCCGATGGTCTGCGCCCATTCGGGGCCGGCCGACGCGCCGCCGATGATGACCTTGACCTGCTCGCGCAGGCCGGCTTCCTTCAGTGCCTCGATGACCGCCTCCTGGTTGCGCATCGTCGTCGTCAGCAGCGCGGAGAGGCCGACGACGTTCGCGCCTGTCTCCTGAACTTGCTCGACGAACTGGCTGGCGGGCACGTCTACCCCCAGGTCGTGCACCTGGAAGCCCGCCGCGCTGAGCATCGTCGCCACCAGGCTCTTGCCGATTTCGTGGATGTCCCCCTCGACGGTGCCGATGACGACGGTGCCGGGCACCTGGCGCTGCTCCTGCCGCGCCATTAGCGCTGGCTCGCACATCTTCATCGCGGCCTTCATCGCCTCGGCGGCCATCACCAAGTCGGGGATGAAATACTCGCCACGCTCGTACCGGTCGCCGACGACCTGCATTCCGGGGTTCAGCGCTCCCTCGATAACAATCAGCGGCACCACACCCGCCTCCAGCGCCTGCGCTGCCAGTTCCCGCGCCTGGTCGGGCTCGCCCACGATGACGGCTTGTTGCAGTTGTCTCAGGATTTCACTCATCCTGGCTCCTTGCTGTTGAATTTTAACTCTTGATGGATTCATCACCGCCCATACGAGATGTCGGGCGGTCAGCAACAGCGGGTGGGCATTGCCCGGGCTCTGGCCAACAGCCCCCAACTGATCCTGGCCGACGAGCCTACGGGCGAGTTGGACAGCGTGACGGCTCGGGAGACCCCCGTTCTCTTCCGGCGCATCGTGAGTGAGCAGGCTACATCTCCCTTGCTTTTGTCCCCTCCGTCTCCGGCTTTCTTGCCTCGTACTCTCCCTCGATCACCACGGGCGGTCCACCCTCCTCCTCCACCACGTGCCACTCTTTGATGCGTGCCCCCAGCGCCAGCAGGTGCTCGCGCACCACGTCCGGCGGGGCTAACTCGATGAAGAGTTTTACCCCGATCAGCAGCACGGCGACGTCGTCCAGTTGGCCCAGGCCCGGCACTACAGCAGCGGGGATGAAGTCCACGGGAGAAATTACATACGCCAGCGCCGCCGATGGAACTAACTTCGTCCACAGTGGCACACGCCGGTCCCACAACAGCCGCCAGGCCAGGCGTGCCTGGCGTGCCATATCCTGAAGCCACGCCAGCAGTGCGCCGGTGTCGTCTGGCTGGATGGGCATTGGGCGTCGATCTTCTTTCATCGTTTTGCTCCTTAGCATAAACACTACACGTCCAATTATAACCCCTTCATCTGAATACGCAACTTGTGCGAGTTAAGTTGTACACCAGCAATTCTCATTTTGAGATCCAAACGTAGGGGCAACCCTCGTGGTTGCCCAAATATCTGTTTTCACACCCAGGGCAGGCACAAGGCCCTGCCCCTACGCCCCATAATGAGAATTGCTGGTTGTACACACCGCGAAATCCTGGAGACCCATGCTCAAAGTCCCCGTCCCGGGGACGTCCCATGCAGCGGGTCACAGTTTCGACATAGTAGTGAATTATGTGCTTACGTCATCACTGCTCTTGCCGGATTGCCAAATCCGGCGGCAAGGTCTGGATTTGGCAATCCAGACCGAGCAAAAGGGGATCATCCCAACTCTTTCCCCGCCCAAGCACATAATTTGAGACTATCTGACAGTTTCTAACAGGGTATCCTTGCCCACGACGCCCCCGGGGACGGGGACTGCGAGCCCGGGAATCAGTTTGCACGGCTAGACTGAGCAGCAGCAATTCCCGTTTTGGCTTCTGATTTGAAATCTGCGAGCATTTCCGTATACTTGGAGCAAGAGAAACGCGATGGGAACCAGCTGGTTCCACTTTGGTCTCAAGGTCGGGAGA
>Ga0315549_1001590_pt1 | contig 23161 bp, 11 predicted proteins | sample SalMarSW160200MG_FD_203101 | JGI IMG/M metagenome (GOLD analysis project Ga0315549, IMG submission 203101) | Salt marsh sediment microbial communities from the Plum Island Ecosystem LTER, Massachusetts, United States - Salt Marsh Sediment SW1601-200 ... | reverse complement strand
TCTCTCGACTGGACTTCGGCTGCAATACAGCCTTGGCTTGATGTGACACCCGGCAGTGGGACATTAGGACCGGGTGAATCGGTAGGCGTGACGGTTTACCTTACCGCCGATGTTAATAATCTACTGATGGGTAGCCACAATGATACCGTAACATTTACGAATACGACCAGTGGTTTATCACAACCGCGTAAAGTAACGCTGGAAGTAATACCGGGCCCCGCCGAAATCGAGGTGACCGATTCAATTCCGCCCGTTAACGACCTGAATATGCCTTTCGGCGATGTGATTTTGGGTCTGTCAAGAACCGAGCAGGTTACAATTTCCAATACCGACCCCGACTACAGCCTTGTGATTACCGATATTTCCCTTGGTGGAGGCGGAGGGGGCGGAGAGATTGAAGATTTTGAGGACGGAGACATTTCAGATTATACATACCTCGGCGGCATGCATAATGTAACTGGCGCAGCTGCCCATGACGGAGGGTATGGATTGGAAAGTTCAATGGCGGGGTGGATTTACCGCGATGATGCTGCAGTTCAGGTGGCCCAGGGTGATACGATTTCCTACTGGGTATATCTACAAACGAATGGTCGAGCCTATTGTGGCTTTGGTGCCTCGGCTATTGGAACATACTCGATTGTTGCTGCATCCAATACCAACGAGTTGTTGTTGCAATTAAATGTTGGTTACGATTTCCTTGACATTGGTTCTGTCTACCAGACGTGGACGTTCAATAAGTGGTACCGTATGGAGGTCGAGTGGGGCGTTGGCGGAAACATAACTGGAAGGCTTTATGACAGTGACGGCACCACTCTGATAAACACCGTCACCGCAAATAACAATACTTATACTTACGGCGGCATTGCCTTTCGTGCATTTGATATTGACTGCTTCGATACGGTCGAGCGCTGGAGCACATTGAATCTTTCTGATCGGGAACTAATGGCAAGCCGTCTGCCGAGTTCTTCCGATGTTATCGTGCACGACTCCGCTAATGCCATTGGGTGGGATGAGGAGAACCAATCACCTATCTTTAGGAAACCGGAAGTTCCAATATATCCCCATAATGAGGAGCACTCGGGAGAAGTGGTCCTGACGGGGCTAGCTGGACTTTCCGGTGGTTTTCGCCTGGAGAATGTCCCCACATTTCCGGTTGTGATACCGCCGCTGGATAGCATTACTTTCGATGTTAATTTCGCACCGACAGAGGTTAAGGATTATGAAGAAACATTGGTAATATACAGTTCCGACGCAAATAATCCGGAAGTGGAAGTACAGCTGAGCGGCCGCGGCATACTTGATTACCTTGAAGTTATTCCTGACGCGAATTTTGTGTTTTCCGGACATCCCGGCGGGCCGTTCGTGCCATCAAATACATCTTATCAGTTGACCAACATCGGACCTGTCACTATTGACTGGGTTGTTGATTCAAACATACCTTGGCTCGACTTATCTGCATCGGGTGGAACTTTAAGCCCGGGTGAATCGGTTACGGTTATCGTGGCTCCCAATGCCAATGCTGACTCCTTGGCCGAGGGCTACTATTACGAGCAGTTGGATTTCCTTGATGTCACCACCACACTACAGCAGAGACGAGCAGTGTGTCTCAATGTGTACACTGAGCCGAAGATATGGGTGAGTCCTTATTCTTTTGACGTAACCATTCCCCAGGGGAGCAATGACATTCAAATCCTGACCATTGGCAATACAGGTGGTTCTGGTCTGGACTTTACTCTCTCAAGCTATCAAACAGGTTTTACGCCACCGCTGGACCAAGGACTTACCACCGCTGTGACACAGGTTGAAACCGAAGAAGATAAGATTGTCTTGGAATATGAATTCAGCGAACCTGTTGTCGTCATAGGTACAGAAGGAGAATATGACTCCGTGCAAATAGAAGGTTTGCAGGTATATGGACGAACAGGAGCTCCGATTATTCCGGTTCGTCCGGTTACAGTTTTGATTCCCTATGGTAAGAAAGTAGTTACCACAAGGGTGATGTCCTTTAATACGCGCCAGTTAGATGGTACCTATCAGTTACCACCGGCCCAGAAGCCCTATCCCCTCAGTTACCAGGGCGCAGTGGAGCCAACGGAGCCGGATCCGGCAATTTATGGCCAGAAAACGCCTTGGCCCGGCGTAGCCTACGCAGAGGTGGCCGCTCAGTCCAAGCGAGGCTATCAGCTGTTTGTTGTGAACTTGTTTCCACTGCAATACGTGCCCGCAACGGGTAAGATTTCTTACGTCACTAAGTTGCGCTTGGAAATTGACCTGGTGGACACACGGGCCTTAGGTGTTTTAAGGTCTTCGAACTCAGTGGAAGCACAGTTGTCGGCAGCAGTTGACAATCCAACCGCTTTGGAAACCTATCTTGAAAGTGTTACCTCACTCGAAACGCTTGGTCAGCCCGTAGCTCTGCCGCCTGGCGGCCCCTATCAGTACGTTATCATCACTAATGAGGCCTTAGAAGCTGTCCCGGGCTCGTGGAACTTCCAGGCGCTGCGCGATGCTAAGATTGCTTGTGGTATGACGGCCACCATCGTTACAACCCAGTGGATTTACACTAACTATGACGGCACAAAGCCTAGTGGAGGCTCTGACAATCAAACCCGTATACGCAACTTCCTGATTGATGCATATCAAAGCTGGGGCACAGAGTATGTCCTGCTGGGGGGCACTAATAGTATTGTACCTGCAAGAATGTTCAGGGTTGATGGGGAAAATATGCCGGTAGATATGTATTACGGGTGCGTTGAGCCGTCAGCGTGCACCTTTGATTACGACGCCGATGGCTACTACGGTGAGCCCACCGATGGCGTGGGCGGAGGCGATGTCGATCTGTATGCTGAAATATACGTAGGCCGGGCTGCTGTGGAAAACCCCACAGAGCTGCAAAACTTTGTCATGAAAACCTTAACTTATGATTCGAGGAGTAATGATGAATACTTACCTCGGATTTCAATGGTTGGTGAGTATCTTGGCTTCGGTGGTGTGTCGGAATACGCAAAGGATTCGATGGAACAGATTCGCTTGGGTGGTAGTTATGACGGTTATTTTACTTACGGGTTTAAAAATCACGTTCAGCCGGACTTTTTTGATTTTAACACTATAGATTGTATGCCTAGTAACCCGAGTTGTTGTTGGCCATTGTACGAGAAGGAGTATTATTGGCCAAAAAGCGACTTGATTGACTTAATGAATTCGGGCGTACACGTATTCAACCACTTAGGTCACGCGAACTATACATATGATATGAAATTATCCACTTCCGATCTAAGCTTGTTAACGAACTCAGATTACTTCTTTGCATACTCACAAGGGTGCGACCCTGGTGGCTTTGACGTGTACAATTGCTTTGCTGAGGTCATCACAACGATGGAACACGGGGCCTTTGCTGTTATTATGAACGCCCGTTCTGGATGGGGCAGGTATAACAGCACAGACGGTCCCAGCCAGCGGTTCGACCGGGAATTCTGGGATGCGGTACTCGGTGAGGGAATGTTGGAAGTTGGCCGGGCAAACCAGGACAGCAAGGAAGATAATCTCTGGGATATTAATGGCGGCTACATTCGCTGGTGCTACTACGAATTGAACCTGTTTGGTGACCCTGCCCAGCAGCTGCAGTTTACCAAGTCAGGTGACTCAAGTGGCTGGATGGGCTTAGTGTCATGTTCCGGTATCGTTGCTCCCGGCGGTACGGCCGATGTGAATGTGATATTTGATAGTAATCGGCCGGCTGGAACATATAATGGCCATATTGTCGTTTATTCTAACGACCCATATATACCAGATCTAATCATCCCTGTAACGATGAATATTGAACCGGAGGACCATTTCACTGAGCTGTTCGACCCGGGTTTTCCCATTAATCCAAACGACCCTAATTGCAATGACATGGCGTATCGTACGCTTACACTCAGACCGGACGGCTCCGGTTACCAGGCCTGCATTAATGAGGCCAATGATTTTCCTGTTGACCCGAACGGCGGTACAATTATCTCACTTGGTGACGATGATTATGCTGCCGTCAACCTTGATGGGGCCGGTATCGATTTGTTCGGCATGAGCTACAATACCTTTTATATAGGAAGTAATGGCTATATCTCTTTGCTGTCCGGAGATATCAGGCGGTCCGAGACTTTGATAGACCATTTTGACTTGCCGCGAATATCAGGTCTTTTCGATGACCTGGACCCGTCTGCCGGCGGCTCGGTTTCCTGGAAACAAATGGATGATAAAGTTGTGGTAACATTCAAAAATGTTCCTGAGTATAGTTTGTTTAATACAAACAGTTTTCAGATTGAGATGCTTTTTAACGGCAAAATTAGAATCACGTGGCTGGGCATAGATGCTTACGACGGGCTTGTTGGGCTTTCAGATGGCTATGGATTGCCTCTTTACTTCTCCGAAACCAATCTATCTGAGTACGGCGTGTGTGACTTTATAGGCGACCTGAATGGTGACTTTGATGTCGATTTTACAGACTTTGCTATATTAGCTTCGTACTGGTGCGAACCATACGAAGTTACAACGACTGAGACTGTTCTCGACCAATTCAACGATGTTTCCTTTAGCGGCAACGACGGCATTGAGAACTGGAATAATGACTGGCAGGAGATAGGAGAGTCCGACGGTCCGAGCGAAGGTGACGTACAGGTGATAGGTTATTTCAAGTCCATGAGGATTGGGAGTTACGCTCAAGGCAAAGGCCTTGTTCGCGAGGCCGACCTTGGCAGCGCTACCTTTGCTGTACTTACCTTCGATTGGTTGAGTGTCGGGCCGTATTACGGAAACGATACCACTGTAGATATTTCGAATGACGGCGGAGATACCTGGACCACGTTGTTCACAGTACCCGACGGATACAGTGGCGGATGGCGTAGCGAGAGCTTTGATATCTCTGGTTACGTTGCCCCGGACACCCGCGTACGCTTTATATCTAATAATCGGGGCAGTGGCTATATTTACTTCGACAATGTACAGATCGAGTACGATGTTCCTTATGTAAACGACTGTTGGTGTGACGAATGTGACTTAAATAATGACTTCAGTATAGACACTTACGATTTGTGTGTAATGGGCGAACACTGGCTTGAATGAGTTACTGCTTAATACTTTTGTTTTTTTCGCTGAAAGTAATTCAGATAGAAAACACAGCAGAAGATACATATGACTGTAATTTTAAGGTTGTCACGTGCAGTTATATGCGCCGAAGGGCCTCTTCGGAGTCGATTAACCGGCATCTTATGAAATAAAAATAAAAAGACTGATAGAGTGACTTGATTTAAAACGACAAGGCCGTGAGTTTGATACTCACGGCCTTTACCTTATCCCGTCAAAAAAACAGTGCAAATCTGTCAATAATCATTTTTGTGTCTTAGAGACTTAGTGCCTTGGTGTTAAGTTCTCTGTGGCCTCGCCTGCCCCTGCAAGCGGTAAGCAGGGGGTGTTCTCTGTGGCAAAAATTTATCCTTTATTCCCTCACACGATAAACTCATTGCCGACCTTGCGGGCACGTTCGGGTTTATCTAAGTTGATGCCCAGCGTCATACCTATCTCGACAAGGACATTCCACCCGGCGCAAAGATACACATACGGCGCAAGCTCACCGGCCTGCGGAACGACAATCGTTTCAAAAGGCGTGTCCCGGTCGGCGATAGCTACGACCTTTAAGCCCACCCCATCGACCAACACTTCCTGGAATTTCCCTATCTCATCTTCAATCGGGTCAACCACAAACACAATATCATTTGCGTCCATAACCTCTTCAATTCCGTGCACCGCGTACGTGCCTTCCAGGAAGTCGGATTTCTTTCGCGTAATCTCATTCGTCTTGAGAGTCAGCTCCTCAGCCACTCCGTCGTTATATCCGGCGAAGTATATCGTCGGCGCACTCGCAGCCGCCTGTACGATTCCCTTATTAATCGGCATCGTCAGCGCCTCCGCCAGCTTCCCTGACAACTCTTCGCATGCTAATTCATCAGCAGTTCCCGCTATGTGCCGCAGTATGGATTCATAGAACAGCGCCTGCTCAATTACGCTTTTGGTCGCTGCAACCGCCTGTTCCCAGCCGCATGTAAGAATAAATGTCTCGCTGCACGCTTCTTCCAGCAGCGTCCCTTCATTTGCCGTCAGTCCGTATCTGTCGTCGTTTCCCTCCTGTGATAGTTTCTTGGCCAGCAGCACCACCTCTTTTGTCCTGCCTGAATTGCTTGCACAGAAAACAGCAAACTTTGAAAGGTCGTGTTGTGCCGACTGCCGCGACCCGTCGGTCACTATTTGCAAATCCAGCCCCCACCTCAGGCACTTGCGTATCGCGTTTTTAGCGGGGAATATCCTGCTCGAGCCCTCACCAGTCAAAAGCAGCCTGCCCACCGAAGCTATATTCTCGGCGACCGACTTGTTCTGGTAAACACTGAAACCTTTAACAACCTCCACAGTGTCCATCATTTCCTGTACCAGTTTATACTTCGAATACTTTTGGTCTGTAAGATTCATCTGCTCACCTCGTTTCCAAAGATTAGAAATCACACCACTGCCCGGCAGGGCGCCCTAACCCCGCCTTTTTATTTGTTCTGTTTTCTTCTTGAACTCTTCTGTCTCCGCCCGAACCTGTTTGACGAAGCTGTTATCTTCGATTGTCCCTATCGCTGCCGTCATCTCTTCTTCACTTCTGTATGTTGCCCGCCGGAAGGGATTATCATAATCTTTCTTTCTGCTGGCATACACCTGGTCGCACACATATTGCTGAATCCCGATCGCCTCATCCAGCATCGCAAACCACCGCTGCTTATCCAGTCCATTGGTACCGCAAATCTCCCGCAGCACCGCAAACGCATGACGCTGCCTGGCGAGCGGATACTGCTGCCAGATTTCATCATATCTGTTATGAATCTTTTCCCAGCTATCGAGTTTACCCATTCCTATATCTGCTCTTATTTTATCTGCATCAGCCGCCGGCATTAACTGCCCGCCGAAGTTGACCCATTCACAAACGCGCTGCCCGCCTAATTCCCTGCTCATCGTCTCGAACGTTGTCTCCGGCCGCTCCTCCATATATTCCAGAAGATTCTGCACCGCGTAATAGACAAGCATTTGACCGTACGCCTTGTATCCTTCTGCAGGCTTGAGTATCACAACGGTACGCGACGATTTTTCCATATTCTCGCCGAAAACCTCCGGCCCATTTTCCTCACTTCGTTCGAGCAAATCCTTTCCGATTCGAGCCAGCTCCTTTATGTCCTCTGTCCCCTTGACTGCCTTGCCGAGATGAGCTTTGGCCGTCCATATCGCAAGAAGCTGCCTTGCCTTAAGCATCTCTTCGGCTGTATCGGGTGCCAGAGAAGCGAACTCGATATTCTGAACCTTGTCCTTTCGCTTGTCGCGTGCCTGGAACTTCCACGAATTCCTTGCAAGCGCATACATATTGTATTGCCACCAGAACGCCGGCATCACCTCGATCCGGTCTTTCGATACATTGTTATTTACCAGGGCAAACGGCAGCGGTATATCAAGCTCCGCCGGGTAGTCACTTTTAGCAATTAGGACAAACGATGCAAACCGGCAGGAATGTTTGAGTGTCACACACAAGCCAGGCCAAAAACCACGGCCCGCCTGTATCTCGTTATCATTTGCTCTGCTGTTATGGTTCGAGCCTATCGTCGCACCGGCGGCGATATTACTTTGACCCATCACCAGCGACGCTATAAGAAATGAGTTATTATGGTGCTGTTCGTGTGCAGGAAATATTAGATTGTTCAGCACCTCACAACAGCTTATAGTGCTGTTATCTCCCAGCATCGAATTGATCAACCTCGCCCCGTATTTCAGGTTGGAATTGCGGCATAGTATAAACCGCACCGCCTTGCAACCGTAGAATATGTGACAACCGAAGCCGATAATGCCGTTGACCAGCTCGACTCCTTCGCCAATCTGTGTAGGCTCGTCTTCTGATGAGTTAATTGTAAGATTCTTTAGCTTGTTAGCGCCTTTGATATAGCAGTGCGGGCCAATCTTGACGTCTTTGAGAATCCTGCTGTTCTTGATTACACATTGTTCAGCGACTGTCCCGTAGTAACCGCGGCGCGAATCGAAACTGTTTTGGGTAATCTCTTTGAGCTTTTGCTGAAGCGCCGCATCATCGCGGTACTTCGCCCACATATATGCGTCTGCTGGTATGATGCCGTCGAACGGCAGAATATCTCTGCTGCCCGTTTCATTCATTATATCTATCGCTATACGAACATCTTCTGTCTCGCCGTCTTTGATAATCCCGTTGCCGAATTTGGCGTGATTGGTTGTATGCATCTCGTCGATGTTTACAAGGATGCACCTGTCGTCGATTATAAAATGCCCCAGGTAACGGACATTATGAATCGCAACATCGTCGCCTATATCACACGCCACAATCCTGCTGTTGTTGATACCAACCGGAAGCTGTAAATCATGGTGCTCCAGCATCGCCTCTTTGCATCTGCCTATTCGGACGAATCCGAAAAACTCATTGTTTTTTATCAGGCCGCTGTCGAACTCTTCCGTCACCCGGATATTGTCCCAGTTCTCGCAGTAGTTGCCGTTTTTGACCAACGCCTCGACCTCATGAGCACGCAGTCGCCGGTAAGCCTTTGTACTCTTACTGAACTGTTCGTTTCTCAGGTACCATTCATCTTTTCCTTCAGGAAGAAATTCTGGACTGATAAAACCTTTACCGATGTCCTCTGCCGGAGTGATTTTTACGTTATCCATTTCTGACACCTCGCTAAAAGCATGTTTTTCCGGTGTCCCTTGCCGCACAGCCGCTCGGAATATTCCTGTGCTAACGGCTGTTTGATTCTTCCACCGTCTTACTCAGAATTGACCCCGGATTTTATCACTAAACCTCTCTTTTGTCAAACACCTCTTACCACGCCTCCCTTTAACACCCGCAACCTATGCCTGCACATTTGTAGCTCCTTGCTTTCAGCTTTTTGCCTCTGCAGGGATATTGCCTTTTGGTCATTCCTGCGGAATCGTGATTGTCGGATGTAGCCTCGGTTCTGTAGAATAAAAAAGTTAAAATTAAATAATATTTCTTGTATCTGCCGACAATGATGGTAGTATACAATAGTATAAACGGTAAATTGAAATGGCCGCCCGAGCGGGATTGAAACTATATAAAGCCACATTTATAAGCTAACACTGGCTTCAATACCCACTTTTATCGTCATTTCTCTAAAACTTGTGGCTTTTAATAAGTGGGTTCACGATGCACATAGACAACATTCCTGCCCTTAGGATAGGAAATCTGCGAATCAATCCACCCATTATACAAGGCGGGATGGGTGTAAAGGTATCGGGGGCTAATCTTGCATCTGCTGTGGCAAATACCGGCTGTGCCGGCGTTATTGCCAGTGCCGGGTTAGGTCAGTTTGAAGATTGCGCATTCACCGACCTTGTGGCCAACAGCGAAGAGGCGCTGCGGCAGGAAATCAGAAAAGCAAGAGTTATGACCAATGGAATAATCGGCGTCAATAATATGGTTGCTCTGAGTCACTATAGCAATCTTGTGAGGACAGCCGTTGAAGAGAACGTGGACTTGATAATCTCCGGCGCAGGACTGCCGCTGGATTTGCCGAAATATCTGAACGGAAAAGACATTAAATTAATTCCAGTAGTCTCCTCTGCAAGGGCCCTCAAAATCATCTGCAAAAGATGGAAGCTGCATTTCAATAAATTACCCGATGCCGTCGTTGTCGAAGGAAGCAAGTCCGGCGGACATCTCGGATATACCCACCAGAGCTTAGTCGAAAACACCGCGCCCGTGCTTGAAAAGATAATTACAGAAGTCCTTGCTGTCGCTAATTCTTTCACGCCTAACATACCGGTCATTGCGGCAGGCGGAGTCTTTGACGGCGGAGATATTGCGCGGTTTCTGAGATTGGGGGCCGCCGGCGTGCAGATGGCTACGCGCTTTGTCTGCACTTATGAGTGTGACGTACACGACAACTTCAAGCAGGCTTATATAGATGCCGGCCCGGATGATTTGACAATCATTAAAAGCCCCGTTGGTTTACCGGGCAGGGTTATAAACAACAGCTTTGTCGAGAAAATCAACCGAGGCGAAACTGTACCGTTCACGTGTAATTACAAGTGTCTGAGGACCTGCGATCCGGCGGTAGCGCCTTATTGCATAGCTAAGGTTCTGGCCAATGCCGCGCGGGGCCAGATGGATGAAGGATTCGCATTTGCAGGCTCGAATGCTTACAGATGTACTGAGGTCATATCGGTAAAATCGCTTGTTCAGGAATTGACTGAGCAGTTGAGTGCGGCACTTGTGGACGAGCCATTGTGTCCGGTCGTTGGAAATGCGTAAAACGAATAAAAACTAAGTAGCACTGACGGTCAAAATTGCAGTGCAAAAATATCTTGGAAAAAAAGGTTTCAGAAAGGAAGAAAATGAATATCTATGTAGGCAATTTATCTAATGACGTGACCGAAGAAGATTTGAAAAAGCTCTTTGAAGCGTCCGGCCAGGTCGAATCCGTAAATATTATAAAAGACAAGTTCAGCGGCCAATCCAGAGGCTTTGCGTTTGTCGAAATACCCAACAAGAATGAAGCCCTGGCTGCTCTCAAAGAAGCAGATGGAAAGGAGCTCAACGGCAGAGCCATAAAGGTCAACGAAGCTCGTGCTCGCTCCGGCGGACCAGGCCGCAGAACAGGTGGCGGCTCAAGAGGTGGCTTTAGCGGCGGTGGTAGCAGAGGCGGCGGCTACGGCGGCGGTGGTGGTAGTAGAGGCGGTCGCGGCAGCGGCGGCGGCGGACGACGCTACTAATACGTCAATAGTTGTACGCCAGAAGTCGAAACTGACTTTTTATGTCGTAGTAAAGTAGGCAATGTGACCTGTTGACCCCCATCTTAAGATGGGGGTTTTACTTTTAGGTAAGTCCGCAGGGCGTCTCCTGCGGGAACAATTGCAGGCGGCCTTGCGTTCGTTCTGCCTTGTGCTGTGTCCGAGGCGAATCGGATTTGGCATATTCTGTTGTTTGCACGATAGAAGCCGGGCAAAAATCATGAGACTTCAGCCGGGTTTTAATTGCATATTTTCTATGATTGAAAGTATTGTAATAAGTTCAGAACTTCTTATTATATAAATGCAATACAGGAAAGAGGCCACGAATTGATGCTGTAAGGCTATGCGACTTTATCTGATAAATCCATCGAATCCTCTTGTCAGCATCGTAAAAGTCAAAGAGAGCCGCTGGAACCGTTATCGCGTTTGGAAACCGTTGGGTCTTATGGTTCTTGCGGGTCTGACCGGGCCGGAATGGGAAATTACCATTGTGGATGAGAACCTCGGGGTGCCGGACTATCAGGCCATGCCTCGGCCGGACCTGGTGGGCATTACCGCTTTCACCTCGCAGGCCAATCGCGCCTATGAAGTGGCGGCCCAATTCCGCAATGACGGCGTGCCCGTCGTCATGGGCGGGATTCACGCAACAATGTGTCTGGACGAGGTCACGCAGCGAGTGGACTCGGTCGTCACGGGCGAAGCTGAGAGCATCTGGCGGCAGGTCCTGGAGGACGTGCGGCGCCATAACCTCAAGCGGCGATATGACGGAGGGCTTGCCGAAATAACAGATGTGCCGCTGGCCCGTCAGGATTTGCTGACTGCCGGATATGCCTTAGGAGCCATTCAGACCACGCGAGGCTGTCCGTTGAACTGTAACTTCTGCAGCGTCACGGCCTTTAACGGGGCGCAGTACCGGCAGCGCCCAATTCCCGAGGTCGTCCGCGAATTCCAGTCGATTCGTGAGAAACGTGTTCTTATCGTCGACGACAATCTAATTGGCACTCGCACTGAGCACATTGCTCGCGCCAAGGAACTGTTCAGAGCCTTGGCAAAAGCAAAGCTGGCAAAACAATGGATAGCCCAGGCCACAATTAACTTCGCCGACGACGAAGAGCTTCTGGCGTTGGCGGCAAAAGCCGGTTGCAGAGGTGTCTTTATTGGATTTGAGTCCCCAGTGCCGGAAGGGCTTGTCGAGGTAGGCAAGAAATTCAACCTTCTTAAGAACCGCGACTTCCGTGTCTCCGTACGCCGCATACAACGGCACGGAATTCTAGTGGTGGCTTCGTTTATAATCGGTCTGGACATAGACAAACAGGGCATCGGTAAACGTATCGCCGAGACTGCTCGTGAATACGGCGTGGACTATCTCAACGTCTTGTTTTTGACTCCGTTGCCGGGCACGCAACTGTGGGACCAGATGACATCGCAGGGTCGGATTGCCCTCGACAACTTTCCCGAAGACTGGAAATATTATACGCTGACCTTCCCTGTAGCTTGCTACAAGCATTTGTCTGTGGACAGTATAATTGAGGAAATGCTCTGCTGCGACTGGGAGTTCTATTCCATCTCGAACATTCTCCAGAGGGTCTGGACCAACCTGTGGCGACGCCGCATACCACTGGTCACGTTGATTGGCAATCTGACATACAGGAACAATCTGCCGCTCAGCACCAGGACATTGACCGAATTCAAGCGGCGCTGCGCCGAGAGGCAGAAGTGTATCAGGAACTTATGAGTTCCCGGGCATTAGATGTGTGTTCTAATATAGCCGAGGCTTAACCTGCTGTTCAAATCGCCGTAACTGTCGCCGGAGGTTACCGACTCTACAGTTACGTTGGACTCTAATTACCCTTTGGCCTGGGAAAATCTGACCTTTGAAGTCGAGCTGGTCGAAATACTGTAAGGTCCCACAGATACTGTTGAACTTGTCTCAAGGGGCGTTTTGCGCTTGATTCTCTCCTGGACACAGGTGGTATTTGTATATCTAAACAAATTCTTATCGTTGCCCCCATTTTGTTGAAATCCGTTTTTTTTTTGCACTTGTCGCCGGGTGACTCGTAGTATATTGCGGACGAGCACGGCAGTTGTTAATAATTTGCTGTAAATGTCCTGTGTTTTTTTATTGACAGTTGTTAATTACTATAATAAAATACCAGAAATCGTTAACGAGTTGCTAAGGCGGGGTTTGGTTAAGATCTGTTTTGTCACTGGATTGCATAGAGCCTGAGTTTTACTGGTGGCTTATGTTACTTGCGATTTTACTAATGGTCTGCATAGCAGCGATGGCATTCTTCACAGGCCGCAGAATCACCCAACGTACACCCCAGCATCATCATATCCTCATCCTTCTGGTCTGCATTACTCTGGCTATGGCTTACGTTTCGCTGGCCAGAGACAGCGCCTGGCAGATTATGTGTATGCCGTTCACGAACACAATTGTATACGGCAAGTGGCTTTTTATCATCGCCTCCTTCGCGGCAGGACTGCTGTCGAATTCCAACATAATCAGACCGCTGAGCAGGATATTTCTTATTCCAGCGTTGCTGATTGTTGCATTTATGGATTTTGGGGAATACGTTCTTTTTCCAAAACCCCACAGCGGGCATATTCTCATCGATTCTGTTGTCGGACAGAGTTCTGATGCCACCTGTTCACCCGCCGCCTGCGCTACTTTTTTGAGGTTATACCACGTCGAGGTTTTGGAAAAGCAGATGGTCAAGGCTTGTCTGACTACGAGTAACGGAACCCCCAATCAGGGAATTTGGCGGGCCTTGAAGATGTATGTTCCTGACGGATACAAAGTCAACATTGCACGTTTCCGGGATTACCACAACCTGCCCTTTCCTGTAATGGTAAATATGAAGCTCAAAGATAGCGATTATGGTTCCAGCAGGTATTACGGGCAATGGGGCTGGAAACCGGGAGTACCTCATACGGTTGTTTTACTAGGCCAGGCTGACGACGGAAAGTTCCTCGTGGCCGACCCGGCTACCGGTATGGACATCTGGGACTATCAGGCTCTTGATGTACTCTGGGATAAAGTTGGATTCTTTTTAAAAAGTGTTAATTAGTACCATTAAGCCACCCATAGAGCTTTTTGCCACAGTTGTAATCAGTGCGTGCACGCCTTTCGGTATTTCATCAGATGGATTGGCAGAATCCATAAATCACGAACCACTAATAACAAACCACAAATTACCTTCCTGATTTTTGCTCTTCGCGTCAATGCTTGCTCTTCGCTGAAATTCTGATACGCGAATTCACCGTGATACTTCCTCGCCGCCTCATCATAAGCCTTGGCTGCTTCGATCTCTGATTCGACAAATGACGCAGCGGAGTTCTCTGCCTCCTTCATCCCGCGAGTAATTTGCCCCGAAGGGAAATATCCTAAGCTCTTACGCTTGCCATTGACTTTTATCATCGCCCGCCAGCAATTCCTCGATTTATACCATGACACTCCTTTATATTTCGAGCTTGTTCCACTCCGTCCGCTGCGGTTCATATTATTCTGACTCTTCGTCGCCAACCGCAGGTTCGCCCGACGATTATCCATGCTGTCACGGTTTTTATGGTCAACTATTTTACCTTCCGGGGGATTCATTATCTGCCGATGCATATATACAACCTTCCCGCAATTTCCCCCGGGCAGTAATCGTACCGCCGCATATTTACCGCAGCTCTCTTTCGCCCACCATGTATATTGACTTATTTCGTGATAGTCTCTCGGCTCGACTTTCGCGTATTTATCCGGCAATACCTTCACTCGCCGATACGCATGGTCACACCAGAACCACCGCCAAACCAGACAAGGCCAGACAATAACCCTATCAATAAAAACAGGAACATCAATTGACAGTCGATATCGTGACACGCCCTGAGGATTCCAGAATTGTGATTGTTCAGAGTTCCATGTTCCATGCAGGAGGTTACGTGGAACTCAGTACGTGGTACTTATTTATGCTTCTGCTGGTTGATGCGACCTTTGCCTTCTGGCGTGTCCCCACGTCTTGGTTCATCCGAACCAGTGGGGGCCGATGTGTCATTCCTGCCAAAGCAGGAATCCATCTTGTTTAGCAGTCGTCGGCCTGTCCTGAGCGAAGTCGAAGGATACGACGACTTGATTAATGTGTTAATCTGTGATTAATGAACTGTTCTTTTTTCCCTCGTTATTCGTAATTCGTATTTGTCAATCGTCACTCTTTTTATAGTGCAATTCCCATACCAAAAACCATCATTTCCCAATAAATTTCCACCCTTATAAATCCCTGTTTCAACTCCACTTACAACCCAATAATCACTCATCAATTATCACTAATAAATCCCTCATTTTTGAACTGTCATACTGACAGTCCAAAACCCGGCCGCAGGTCGCCCGGCACCTAATAAGCGCTTTGTGCTGTAGTTAGGTGCTGTGGTGCCAAATCCGGCATTTACACCCGCCATTATGACATACATACTAGTGTTGTTTAGCAGTCGCCGGAACGGCGACTTGTTTAGCCCCGCCCCCTGTGGGCGGGGTTGTTAGCCCCCTGCATTGTAGGGGGTTCTAAGAATCAAGTGTCGTGCTTTTTTGTTGATTTTGCCGCTGAGGCAGTTTACTTTATGACAAGAATGGTCGGGTTTGGCTCCCGATTTAACCCGTAAGCAAAGCCAATAAGTATAAAGCGATATATTGCTATGATTGATGTAGAGAAAATCAAACCAGAGATTGAACAGGTATGTCAACGTTTGCCGGTCAAACGATTAGGCCTGTTTGGTTCTGCTTTGAGCCAAAATTTCTCTCAAAACAGCGACGTAGATGTTTTGGTAATTTTTGATTCGGGCGAGAACATCGACCTTTTCGACAAGTATTTTGAATTAAAAGAGCAACTGGGAGAAATATTCAAACGAGAGGTTGACTTAGTTGTTGATAGAAAATTCAAAAATCCTGTCTTAAAAAAATCCATTGACAGGACAAGGGTCGTCATTTATGAACGATGAAACAAGAAAAAACCTTATTGATGTCCTTCAGGCAGCCGAGGAAGTACAGAATTTCGTTTGCGGAATGGACTTCAAGGTATATCAAAACAGCCCCGTTACCCAAAGAGCTGTCGAAAGAGACTTTGAAATCATTGGAGAAGCTCTTAACAGGATTAAATACACAGACAGCGAATTATTGGAAAAGATTTCCGAGCATCACCGTATCATAGGTTTTAGAAACATCTTAATTCACGGCTATGATATTGTTGATGAGGCGATTGTTTGGCAAGCCGTTACAAACCACCTGCCGATTTTAGTCAGTGAAATAAAAGAAATACTGAGCGCCTGATAAAATAATCCCCAAGTTGATATGACGTGCTTTTGTCAGAGGCAAATCCGGCGAAGGTTTACCCAGAAAAGCCGTGGAAGTGGTTCTATGATTTGCAGAGCAGCGTTATTGTGGGGAAAAAACCTGACTGCATATTATTTACCTGCCTATAAGGCAGCCAGCAATACGGTGATGGTGGGTTGTAAGGAAAGAATAATGGAAAATATTGTGTTTGATAAAATTCACAAGATTGATCCCAAGAGTATTTGGAAACATGAAGCACACGATTTCACGCCTTGGCTTGCCGAGAATATCACCAAACTTGGTGAGGCAATTGGAATTGAATTGGAAGTAACAGAGATAGAAGCGGACGTTGGTAGTTTTTCCTTAGATATTTTGGCGAAGGATTTAGGACGCAATGCAAATGTTATCATAGAAAATCAACTTGCTACAACTGACCATGACCACCTTGGTAAATTGTTAACTTATGCAAGCGGATATGATGCTGACATTATTATTTGGCTATCAACAGAAATCAGAGAGGAACACAGGCAGACATTAGATTGGTTAAACCAAAGAACAGATTCTAATACAGATTTTTTTGGTGTTGTAGTTGAAGTAATAAAAATCGGAGAATCACGACCTGCACTACAATTCAAGGTGATTGTCTCTCCAAACGAATGGCAAAAATCAAAAAAGAAACAATCAAATAACGCATCATCCGAAAAATCTGAGAAATATAGAAAATATTTTCAGGGATTGATTGATGATTTAAGAGAAAATTATCACTTTACCAGCGCAAAAAAGGGACAACCCCAGAGCTGGTATAGTTTCTCATCGGGAAACAATAAGTTTTCATATGGACATAGTTTTGCACAAGGAGGTAGAGTACGAACTGGAATCTATATTGACAGTGGAGATTTAGTTAACAATAAGGCATTCTTTGACCAGTTATTCGTCGAAAAAAAAGAAATAGAAGCCGAATTTGGTCAAAGGCTAGAGTGGGAACGTTTAGATAACAAGCGAGCTTGTCGTGTTGCTGTATATTGTAAAGGTTCAATTGAGGATAGTTCTGAAGAATTACAGAAAATCAAAGACTGGGGAATCCAGAATCTACTAAAATTAAGAGATATTTTTAGCAAAAGAGGATAGAACAAAAGGAGACACTTGACTGGTATCCCACCGCTGCTTCATACCAGCAAGTGTTCCAAGTCATTCTCAAAACAGGTATCAGACGTTTTGTTCTTTAACTTCGCGAACTTCGTGGCAAAATTGATTTACATTAAGCCATTGCAGGCTTACATCGCCAAATTGCAAGTTTGCAACATGACCCTTAGCGGTTAACTATAAAACCGCCTTCACCGTATTTGACAGTACGCTTCGCGAGAGGTTTAAATGAAATGGAATCTCTCTTGGTTCGGGGTTGGTAGAACATTTTGGCAAGCTGGGACGTATCAATTGAAGAAAAATCCTGGTTAAGCTGGTCGTTAGCTGTTGGTCGTTAGTGAACAACTCTAAGACAGTGTTAATCAGTGTAAACCCGTGTCTGAAAATATCCTGTTAATCTTGTCTATCCTGTCAGCGTAACCTGCGTAACCTGTGCCATAGGTATTAGCGTCTAACAAAGTCATTAGTAAATAGTAAATCTCCGCGGTTTAATTTAGTCGTTAGTCGTACTTTGTGCCTTTGGCCCTTTGAAACTTTGCACCTTTTTCCCTCCGCGCCATCTGTGGCTAAAATTCGTCGTTAGGCTTTAGTCGTCGGTCGTTAATATAATTTATAATCCGCGTAAATCCGCGTAATCCGCGGTTAAACATAGTCTTTAGTCGTCGTTCGTAAATCGTACTCGTCAATCGTCATTCGTAATTCTACTTCTCTGTGTGCTCTGTAGCTTAATTAGTCGTTGGTTTTTAGTCGTCAGTCGTTAACCAATAATTGATTCTCTGTGGCCTCTGTGTGCTCTGTGGCTAAAATTCGTCGTTGGTTTTGGTCTTTAATCTGGTCTCTTGCTTCTGGTGTCTTGTGTCTATCTTAATCTGCGTCAATCTGAGAAATCTGTGGCTAATATCTAAAAAAATTACAGTTTTTTACAAAAAAATTGTAAAATACCTGTTGACGGTGCGTATATACAGGTGTACAATCTTCTAATTGTAGCAGGTGACGAATTGTAAATAACCTGCCAGAAAGGGTTTAGGTAGGGTTTTGAACAAAACTTTGTTAGCGATAATGTGTGTGACTTAGACTGCTTAGAACAAAGCGACTTTTTACAGGCCGCTGGCAGTTAAGTCAGCGGCCTTTTTTATTGCTCTTTTTGAACTTAATAATCAGTTAAAACGAGCCCTTAGCCGATTGACTATTTACTATTGAGTATTTATTATGCGTTGTTTCGGGTGTCGCACTGTGGCGGCAGCCTGAATAATCAATAGAAAATAATCGATAATTTATTGCCGGGGCTCGTAGCTCAGTTGGCTAGAGCGCACGCCTGATAAGCGTGAGGTCGGAAGTTCGAATCTTCCCGGGCCCATTTTTTTCGTTCTTCCTCGTGCGAGATACGAGTCACGAGCGACGAGCGACGAAATTCGCCCGGGGACGTAGCTCAACTGGGAGAGCGCCGCGTTTGCAACGCGGAGGTTGTCGGTTCGAGCCCGATCGTCTCCATTTTGGTTAAATGGTGATTGGTGAGTGGTTAATTGGTAAAGAGCTTGTCTTCGTCAGTTAACTAATTAACCGATTAACCAATTAACAGTTTGTTTATAGTTCTTTGAAAACTTAATATGTGATCTGCGTGGGAAAGTTTTACATAAAACTTTCACCTATAAGAGCGCTTATGGTTCATTTCTATAGCATGTCAATCATTGATTGATATGGTCAAGTTACTAAGGGTGTATGGGGGATGTCTTGGCGTCGAGAGGCGATGAAGGACGTGGTAGGCTGCGATAAGCCCGGGGCAGGTGCCTAACAACCGTTAATCCCGGGATTTCCGAATGGGGCAACCCGTTGGCACTGGGCAACCAGTTGCCTTCACCGCCGGATGAATGCATAGTCCGGCTGGAGCCAACGCAGGGAACTGAAACATCTAAGTACCTGCAGGAAAGGAAATCAACCGAGACTCCGTTAGTAGCGGCGAGCGAAAGCGGAATAGCCCAAACCTGGAAGCTTGCTTCTGGGGGTTGCGGGCGCTGATAAGGAGTTACAAAGGCATCGCCAGCAGAATGGTCTGGAAAGTCCAACCGTAGACGGTGATAGTCCGGTATGCAAAAGCGAGAGCCCTCCGTTATTGTCAGCGTTCCAGAGTAGCACGGAGCTCGTGGAACTCCGTGTGAAGCAGGGGGGTCCACCCTCCAAGGCTAAGTACTACTCGACGACCGATAGTGAAAAGTAGCGCGAGCTAACGATGAAAAGTACCCCTATTAGGGCAGTTAAAAGTACCTGAAACCATACACCTACAAGCTGTGGGAGCACTATGTCCCGCACCTATTTTGCGCAGCAGAGTCAAATTCGAATATCGAATTTCGAAACTCGAAACAATATCTAATGACCGAAATTCAAATGTCCGAAACAAGTGATTTTGAACATTTGAAAATTTGGATTTTGAATTTGTTTCGGATTTCGGATTTAGAATTTCGTATTTAGGTTTTGCTGTTCAAAATAGGTGCGGGAAACGTGTGACCGCGTGCCTTTTGCATAATGAGCCGGCGAGTTACCTTTTGTGGCAAGGTTAATCCGTTTAGCGGAGTAGCCGTAGCGAAAGCGAGTCTTAATAGGGCGATTTAGTCGCAGGGGGTAGACGCGAAGCCAGGTGATCTACCCATGGGCAGGTTGAAGAGGGTGTAATAACCCTTGGAAGACCGAACGCACCAACGTTGAAAAGTTGGGCGATGACCTGTGGGGAGGAGTAAAAGTCTAACCAAACCTGGAGATAGCTCGTTCTCTCCGAAATAGCTTTAGGGCTAGCCTCGGGACACTACCTTACGGGGGTAGAGCTACTGAATGGGGATGAGGGGCCACCAGCCTACTTACCCCAACCAAACTCCGAATACCGTAAGGTCTATCCCGGGAGTCAGTCTGCGGGCGATAACGTTCGTGGTCAAAAGGGAAACAACCCAGATCGCCAGCTAAGGTCCCAAAGCTGGGCTAAGTTCTAAAGGAAGTTGAGTTGCCGTGACAGCCAGGATGTTGGCTTAGAAGCAGCCACCATTTAAAAAGTGCGTAACAGCTTACTGGTCGAGCAACTTGGTGCCGATAATGAACGGGAATAAGCTCAGCACCGAAGCTGCGGATTATAAGAGAAGTTCGCTTCTCTTTTAGTGGTAGGAGAGCGTAGCAGTCAGCGTTGAAGCGGTACGGTAACGAGCCGTGGAGCGGCTGTTAGTGATTATGCCGGCATGAGTAACGATAAAGCAGGTGAGAATCCTGCTCGCCGAAAGCCTAAGGTTTCCTGGGGAAGGTAAATCCGCCCAGGGTTAGTCGGTACCTTAGTCGAGGCCGAAAGGCGTAGACGATGGACAGCAGGTTAATATTCCTGCACCGTGTATCGAAGGTTTGAACTGTGGGGGTAACGCAGTGACAAAAGCTGGAAGCTGACTAGTCGTGGCTATCCTGCCCGAGCAGCCGTCGGTAGGCAAATCCGCCGGCACAAAGGCTGCGGAGGACGGCGAGGGCCGATTTAAGATGCCTGAGCAGCCGGAGTCACTGCCGAGAAAAACCTCAAACAGGACAACGATGCGTGACCGTACTAAAACTGACACAGGTAGGCGAGGAGAATATCCTAAGGCGCTCGAGAGAATCGTTCTTAAGGAACTCGGCAAATTGACCCCGTAAGTTCGCGATAAGGGGTCCCTCCAGCTCCTGATTGGGTTAAACTTTTCGGGAGGCTGAGGGCGCAGTGAAGTGGCTCTGGCGACTGTTTATCAAAAACACAGTTCTGTGCTAACACTTAAAGTGGATGTATACAGAATGACGCGTGCTCGGTGCCGGAAGGTTAAGGAAGGCGGTTAACTCCTTCGGGGGTGAAGCTGGCGACCGAAGCCCCGGTAAACGGCGGCCGTAACTATGACGGTCCTAAGGTAGCGAAGTTCCTTGTCGGGTAAGTTCCGACGTGCATGAACCGCGTAACGACTGGAGCACTGTCTCAAGAACGAACTCGGTGAAATTGTAATTGTGGTGAAGATACCACATACCCGCGGCAAGACGGAAAGACCCCGTGAACCTTAACTATATCCTGATATTGACGCCTGTCATATCTTGCGTAGGATAGGTGGGAGGCGTTGAAGCGGCACTTTCGGGTGTCGCCGAGCCATCCTTGAAATACCACCCTTGCTATGTTAGTCGCCTAACCGTGTCCCGTGAATCCGGGTATGGAACAGTGTTAGGTGGGTAGTTTGACTGGGGCGGTCTCCTCCTAAAGAGTAACGGAGGAGTTCAAAGGTACCCTCAGCGCGGTTGGCAATCGCGCTTAGAGCGTAAGGGTATAAGGGTGCTTAACTGCGAGACCTATAGGTCGAGCAGATGCGAAAGCAGGACCTAGTGATCCGGTGGAACTGTGTGGAAAGGCCATCGCTCAACAGATAAAAGGTACTCCGGGGATAACAGGCTGATCTCCTCCGAGCGTTCATAGCGGCGAGGAGGTTTGGCACCTCGATGTCGGCTCATCACATCCTGGGGCTGCAGGTGGTCCCAAGGGTTCGGCTGTTCGCCGATTAAAGTGGTACGCGAGCTGGGTTCAGACCGGCGCGAGCCAGGTCGGTCCCTATCTGCCGTGGGCGCAGGAATCTTGAGGAGATGTTTCTTTAGTACGAGAGGATTAAGAAGCACCGACCGCTGGTGCACCAGTTGTCCCGCTAGGGGCACGGCTGGGTAGCTAAGTCGGGAAAGGATAACCGCTGAAAGCATCTAAGTGGGAAGCCCACTCCGAGATTAGGATTCCATCGCGGTCTTCGGACCGCAGTAGGGCCCTGACAGACTATCAGGTTGATAGGCTGGGTGTGTAAGTCCGGAGACGGATTAAGCTAACCAGTACTAACGCCCAAATACTTGACCATATCAATCATTGGTTGCCATAAAGACCGTCGCTCGTGTCTCGTGACTAGTCGCTCGAAATTCATTGGATTTTACGGGTGACGGCAAGCGAGCGACGAGCGACGAAATAGAGCTCTTATAGGAAAAGTGCAGACACATATAAAGGAATTTTGAATTCTTAATTCTTAATTTTGAGTTAATGCCGCACAAAGTAGGTGCGGGATACACGAATTTCCTGGTGACTATACTGACGTGGAAACGCCTGATCCCATTCCGAACTCAGAAGCTAAGCTCGTCAGGCCGATGGTAGTCTTAAATGGCGAGAGTAGGTTATCGCCAGGAATTACGAGCCCCGATAGTGAGAACTATCGGGGCTTTCCTTTTGCGCTTCTGGTTTAATAAATTGACTCGCATACTCGGGTAAAGTTTTCTCTCGATGCAAGCATCATCGAAAACTTTACCTCGTCTGCAGGTCAGTAGCCTGACCTACTATATGTCAATTTATTAAAATGAGAAGCTAAGCCCGTCAGGCCGATGGTAGTCCCTTCTTCGCTGGCGCTACGAAGGGCAGGCTTTTAGGCGAGCCCAGCACCTATTTCCACTACTACCTAAGAAAACCACAGATTGCCTTAAAATCAATTCTCTACCCACTTTTCACAACCTCTATGAGCTTAAAGAAATAGGTGCGGGATAAAATCCGGTTATCGCCAGGAATTACGAGCCCTATACCGTAACTGGTGCGGGGCTTTCCTTTTATAGCCACAGAGGAATATTAAAAGTTATTAGCAGCCACAGAGTTCACAGAGGCCACAGAGGAAAAAGTATTAACCACAGATTGACACAGATTCTCACTGATTAAAAATTGTTTCATTAAAACAAAAGGTTAACGACTAAAGACTTAATGTAGACACGGATTTACAAAAAGTGTGAGAAATACCCATGTTGACTGTAGAGAGAATTATATGGTAATATAAATGAAAATTTATGGGAAAAGATATACTTATAAGATTGGGCCAAATACCTCGC
>Ga0315549_1001586_pt1 | contig 23197 bp, 24 predicted proteins | sample SalMarSW160200MG_FD_203101 | JGI IMG/M metagenome (GOLD analysis project Ga0315549, IMG submission 203101) | Salt marsh sediment microbial communities from the Plum Island Ecosystem LTER, Massachusetts, United States - Salt Marsh Sediment SW1601-200 ... | reverse complement strand
CTTATCCCCTCATATTTAATGGACTTATTTCGAAGGGATATTTATTTTTATATGATTTTTTTCAAAATTTTACTTCAGAAAGTGAATCGCTGCTCAAAATCGTTATTACGCAAGAGGTCTAATATACCATGAAAAAGGAAGCAATTTTTATCGCTCTGCTTTTGTTGATAACTGCAATCCCTATTTATCAACAAGGTGAAAGTGCAATCGTTGCGCCGTCCAAACAGGGAGAACTCATTAATATTACTGCCCAGGAGGCATGGGAAATGTTAGACAATGAGGAGGATGGGATTCAAATTCCAGTAGATGTGAGAACATTTGGAGAATATTTTGATGAGAGGATATCTTCCCCTCACTTGTACGACAAACCAGTATTATATCCGCTGCAACTGCTAGAGATACCACTATTCACAAATTTGTTCATCAAGATATTTCATGGAAATGAGGTGATTTTATATTGCCGGACTTCCCGCCGTAGCGGTATCGGAGGGAAACTTCTTATGGAAAACGGATACGATGGTCCATTATACAATATGGTCGGCGGAATTAATGCCTGGAAAGCGGCAGGATTACCAACTGTAAAAGGATTTGGATTATAAATTCACCAACCCACATATGTCCTTTTGGGAGAAATGCCTTTAGAAATTCCTGCCTCTTGCGTTGATTTTAAATAACCCATCTGGCATTCAATTTGGATAAAAATGAAAGTATCTGATTTGAAAGCAAACAGCAATGTAGACGAAATTATTCTGAAAATAGTCGAGAAAAAAGAGCCCCGTGAAATCACGAAGAGATTCGGTGGCACCGCCAGGGTGTGTGATCTTGTCGGCAAGGATGATGATGGGAATACTGTACAGATTACCCTATGGAACGAGGATATAAATAAAGTAGATATAAACGAAACCGTGAGAATAACGGATGGATGGGTAAAGGAGTGGGACAACCAGCTGCAGGTATCGACTGGAAGAAGCGGCAGAATAGAAAAAGTGGAATAATCTGCAGATAAACCAAAAAATTTAGCTTTTTATCCCGCATTCTGATTCTTGTTAACTACTCCGTGCTAAAGCCCAGAGGGTTCTTACTCCGTCTTAACTAAAATTGCAATATGAATATAAACCTCCGTCGTTTTTGAGCTTTTGTGTACAGGCATCTTATGGTATTTCAATTTCATCCATCCTCCCCCAAAGTTTTAAAACATGGATGATATTTTCCCGCATGGAATTTGAGCAGGCGGCAAAACATGCATCGGAACTTGTGCTATCAATGCCAAAAAGTTCCTGCATAAGGGTGATTTCTCACTGCGATGCGGACGGTATAGCTTCTGCTGCCATCATGGCCATTTCTCTTGCAAGAGCAGGCTACGGATTCCATATCTCCATAAAAAAGACAGGACCCAGCATAACGGACGGAATGGACGACGAGGACAACGAACTGGCAATATTCTGCGACATCGGCAGTACCAATCTGGATGAGATTGAAAAGCTGAAATGTAGAGCCATACTCTGTGACCATCATGTGATTAAAGGGGAATTATCAAATGGCATAAATCTTAATGCTCGCATTTACGGCATGGACGGCGGCAGGGAGGTATGCGGTGCCACCGCCACCCTCGCCCTCTCGCTTGCCATGGACAGCAATAATGCAGACCTTGCCCAGATTGCAATTGCAGGAGCTATAGGAGATAAACAGGACAAGGAGGGATTTACGGGATTGAACAGGAAAATTCTGGATGATGCCGTCAGGGCAGGCCATATACAACTAAAGGAGGAGGAGGTTTTTTCCAGTGAGAAAAGTCTGATGGACTCACTTGAGGAGTGCATAGAACCGTATTTTGCCGGCTTCTCGGGTGACAGGGTGATGCGCTTTCTCCAGAAACTTGATATCGACCCGTTAAAAAAATTTCCAGAGCTGGGAGAAAATGAAAAAAAGAAACTCCTGTCCGGACTTACACTGAAGCTGGTCGAGCAGGGTGCAGATACGGTAAACCTGACCCACATCGTTCCCTACGGAAAAAAATACGGTAATCTGTATGACCTGACATCAAAATTAAATGCATGTGCCCGTGAGGGAGAGGAGGGCGTGGGTATAGCTACATGCTTCGGTGATGGAGCAGCAATGAAAAAGGCAGGGGAATTGCAGTCACATTACAGGGATATGATAAGACATGAGATGAAAGGGCTTGAGAAAGAAAAGCCCGGGGAAATGCCGCATCTGAGTTATTTCCACACAAAAAAATCTTCTCTCGGCGGCGTCATCGCAGGGCTGGCAATGCTTTACCTCCCGAATTTCAGCAAGGATAAACCCGTAATCTCCATTTCCGCCGGGAGCAAGAAAGTGAATATTTCCGGGAGGGGCACCGAAAGACTGGTGAGCAGGGGACTGGACTTGGCAGATGGGATGTATGTTGCATCGAAAGCCATCGGCGGGAGCGGCGGCGGACATCCCATAGCTGCGGGTGCCACCATATCGCTAGGAAAAGAGGAAGAATTCCTGGAGAAATTGAATGAGGTTCTGGGAGGTGAAAAATGAAGACACTTGTCATATGCGAGAAGGATATGGCAGCCAGAAGGATATCCTATGCTATGTCAAATGGAAAAATTAATACGTCAAGATTGAACGGTATTCCATACTATACTTTCAATGAGGGAGAATGGAAGGCTGTCGGATTAAGAGGACATATAATAAAACTAGACTACCCGCCGGAATACAACAGGTGGAACGGCATATCACCTTTGAATCTTGTAGATGTGGAACCCATAAAGAAGGTAAGTAACAGGAACATAGCTGACGCCTTGAAAAAACTGGTTAACGATGTGGACAAAGTCATAGTTGCAACCGATTATGACAGGGAGGGAGAGTTGATAGGTGTCGAGGGGCTTGAAATTCTGCCGAAGGGTTTTGATACTGGAAGGGCGAAATTCAGTTCACTCATACCTCAAGAAATAAGGAATGCATTTGGCAACCTTTCCGATGTGGACTACAATCTGGCAGAGTCGGCAGAGGCGAGGCAGATAATCGACCTTGCATGGGGCGCAACCCTGACACGTTTCATATCTATTGCATCAAACCAGCTCGGCAAGGATTTTTTGTCTGTGGGAAGGGTACAGTCTCCAACTCTTGCCCTTATAGTAGAAAGGGAAAAGAAGATAGAAAAGTTCGTTCCCACTCCTTACTGGAATATAAAAGCAGATATGTTCTCCAACGGAACGAAATTTACATCCCTTCATGCCCACGGGAAATTTATGGATAAAGAGGAGGCCGACGAGATATATAATAAGATAAAAGGGGCAACTAGCGGGGAAGTAATACTGTATAATAGGGAGAGAAAGGAGGAGTACCCACCGCCGCCTTTTGATACAACCACCCTCCTGCGAGAGGCGTCCAGACTCGGATTCACCGCTGCATCCGCGATGAAGATAGCAGAGTCACTTTATATGAGAGGTCTTATATCATATCCGCGTACAGATAATACCGTTTATCCGCCAGCTCTTCAAACAAGGAAGATAGTTAAGAAGCTGGAAAAGATTTTTCCCAAGGAGTCAAAACATGTACTGGAAAAGGGCAGAAAGACGCCTACAAGAGGTAAGAAGATTAGCCAGGACCACCCGCCGGTGCATCCTGTTGATGCCGCAGACAGGACAAAGATGGATGGTAGGGACTGGAAGATATACGAGTTGATAGTCAGGAGGTTTCTTGCAACGCTCGCTAAAAATGCCGTTGCGGAGGTGTCAAAGGCGGAAATTGATGTCAAAGGTGAAAAATTTTTAGCCAACGGATATGAAATCGTTGAGAAAAACTGGAAGGAAATTTACACTTACATAAAAACCAGAGAGCATACACTAAGATTGAACAAGGGGGAAGATGTGGATATCACCGAGATAAAAAATGTAAAAGAGGAAACCAAACCTCCGGAAAGATACAATCAGGGCTCGTTGCTGGCGGAGATGGAGAAAAACAATCTCGGCACAAAGTCGACAAGACATGATATCATAGAAAAACTATATTACAGGAATTACATAAAGGGTAAAAAAACAACACCCACCCTTGCCGGCATAGCGGTTATAGAAGCTCTGGAAAAAAGTGCAGAAATAATAACAAAGCCAGACATGACTGCAGAACTCGAGAATGAGATGAGCAAGATAGCCGAAGGAAGGAAAAACCTAAAGGAGGTCGTCGATGACTCCAGAAAGTTGCTTAAGGAGAGTATCAAAATGCTGGAGAATAGGAAAGACGATATTGGAAAGGTTATAAAAGATGCCTTATCCGAGCAAAACTTTGCGGGGAAATGCAATAAATGCGGCAGCGACTTGGTTATCATGAAATCCCGTAAGGGAAAGCGGTTTATAGGCTGTTCAAACTTTCCTAAGTGCAATAACAGTTATCCTCTTCCACAGAAGGGAAACCTGCTTTTTAATGGGGAATACTGTCAATACTGCGGTGCCCCAATTATGGCTGTATCTTACAAAAGAAAGTGGAAAAAATGTGTGAATCCTGAATGCGAGTCCAATAAAAATCAGAAAATTAAGGCTTAATCTTTAAGCCCCTTTAGATTTCTGACGCAGGTCCTTGGAATTACATTTCCTGCATCTCACGGCCTTTGGTGCATTTCTGGCACCGCAATTCATGCATATGCGTTTGTTCAGTAGTCTCGCTTCCGCCTCCGGAAATTTTGCCATGGGATGGTAAAAGGCCACCCTTTTTAATATTTTTTATCGATTCTGAGGTTATGTCCGCAAATGTAGGTGATGGCAAAATCTAAGGAAACTTTCTGTAGTGACATACTCCCCGCCATGAATGGCGGGGCTTCTCACGAAGAGGAGGGCTGGCGAAATGCAGTCAATGTGGTCTGATGTACCTTATGTTTTCCCACATAGTTTATGGCCGTTTCAACATCTGCATCCCCTACAGTTCTGTAAAACTTTCCCGGACTCCAGAAATGCCCACGTGGATATCTCAACCGAAACTTCGGTTGCTGTTTAAACAATTCATGTGACGATGCACCCTTTAACAAATGAAAGGCTTGAGAAATGCTCATTGTTGGAGGTATGTCTGTTATCAGATGAACATGGTCTGGCATTACAGCCATTTCAATAAGTATGATATTATGTCTTTGTGCAATCTCCTCCAAAATGTTTTCACAAAGCTTTTTATTCTCTTCTTTCTTGAATATATGGTACCTGCACTTGGGGCACCATTCAAAGTGATAGACACTTTGCCCAATTCAATAGCTTCCGCTAACTAATCCCATTTTTTATGCTCCGGACAGGCATTTGCAGCACCCGCTTTAGCGGGTGCACCTGTCCAAAATTCAAAACAAATATTATCTGAAAAGCCTTGCTAAAGAAACGTGTACGCGATTCATCCCCTACCTAAAGGTTGGGGATTTCTCGCTAAAATGTGTTAATACTGTAAAATATACTTGGAATTACGACGACGTGAAGTAGGGGCTGCGCCCCTATAAGGCAAGCCCTCGCCCACAAGGGGTTCGGGCTTGCCGCATCTCACCCGGCGGTAAATCAGGATAACCGTTGCTGGGAGTCATAGATGACAACTACCCCAAGCTGAGTATCTCTTTGGGACATTCACCTGGAAGTGAACATGATTTCCAGCAAAACCAAAATGTTCCAGCTCCCTGAAAGCATCCTTACTCTAGAAACAATTGATGGATTAAAAGAAATGGTCTCTCGTCTGCAGTTCTTACGCTACGCTACAGACCACGCAGTATTCTCGGCCTAATTTCATAAAATGGGAAACGGGGAATGAAGGCAGAAGTTATTAAAGAGATTTTCAGAAAAAGTATGTATGTCAGTGAGAAAATAGATCAGTTAATATCATATGGCAATGCACCACTAAAACTTTTTAAGTCCCTATGCTTTATCCGTCGTGGAGAGATTCAAGAGCAGAGGTATAAGGGTTGCAACAAAGGTCCAGGAGAAGGCAATAAAGGAAATGGCATCCCGTATCAAAAAAAATCCCCTGATGGTACTGCCGGAATGCGGGAACAAAGACTGCAGAAAATACCACTTCAAAAAATTGCAGAGAAAACTTGAAAATATGAAGGGAGCTGATGAAAAAAAATTGACGAAGTATTCATCAGGAAAAGACTTTGCAGCGGCTGTCGCAGGCACCATCCTTCTTGCCGACTCAAAAATTTCTTATTTTGCTACAAAAGAAATGGGAGGCAGTACGTATGTATATGCAAAGAGGGGAAATGCTAGAGATGAGAAGCTACTTGCAGTGCAGAACTTTAATGACCCGCATATACGGATGGCAGGAATAATGGATATAGCCTCCAAGAAGAAGATATACATTTACTCTGTCATGGACAGGATGATATGCATGGGTAAAAATGATGCTCCTCCGCAGGAATTTGTGAACTTCATTATGGAAAAACTGGAGCTTGAAAAAGGAATGTGCAAGCATATGCTTAAAAACGATAAAAGGACGCATATAGTAATAAAGTGGATTCCCGCAGACATAGAACTGAAAATATGTGAGGAATGTGCATCCGGCAATACCATAATGAAGATGACAAAATACTTTTATTCACCAGACATGGAGAAAGATTTCGAAGTATTGGTCAAGGGCAATTTTATCTCCTGCAATAAAAAGTGTGACACATGTACGATAGAGGAGGCATTGCAAAAACAAGTGGACGCTTCATATTACATAAATGGAAAAATCGATGACGGAAAATTCATAGAGGACTGGTACAAGAAGGTGCAATGGAATATAGAAAAGCTTCATGAAATGGTTTTCATAATGGACAACATCTGCTACGGAAAAGATGTGGATGCCGTCGTAGAAAAACTCAATCCCAGCAAATGGGAAGAAACGGCTATCCGTTACGTCCTCGGAAGAATAGAAAAACCCATGATAATTTCCAGTGCGACACCGAACAGAATACTTTCAAAGTACTGGGATGAGTACGGGGCAGATATCATAAAAAGCATTGCCGGGGATGAAGGGTTGAAAATGCTGAAAGAGAGCAAGAGCCGTACCCCCTCCGAGATTCTGGAAAAGGTTTACATGAGGTCGGAAAAACAAAAAATTCTGGGGGAGTTACCCCACTACAAAAAACTGCCCCCTCTGGCAGAGTTTGCAGACAGGATGGCAAGGGCATATAGGATAGGGGGATATAGGGAAACTTTGAAGGAAATTCACAGCGAAAAGATGGATGTCAAGAAGAAGGCGATTGCCTATTCGTTCTTGCTTGCAATGGGTAAAGCGGATGGTGAGGAATGGAAATACTCAGACATGGAGAAAGATTTCGGCAATCATCTCATGCAATATGCCCGGGGACTGATGGAAAAGAGAGGAGAGGATTACGGAAAGACCCTCCAGGAAATGCTGACCATGACGGGCTCAACAAAAAAACTGGAGGGATAGTATGGCCGTGGAAAAATCATGCGGGGTCATCATCTTTTGCAGGGGCAGTGAACGAAGATATCTCCTGCTCAAATATGGATGGAGTCACTGGGGCTTCGTAAAGGGTAAAACCGAGGAAGGAGAAGTGGAAATGCAGACAGCGACGCGGGAGGCGGAGGAGGAGACGGGGCTGGAGAAGGGGTGGCTACATTTCATTCCGCCTTTCAAAGAAAAAATAAATTACTTTTACACCCGGGAAGGAGGAAAAATATACAAGGAGGTGACATACTTTCTGGCAGAATGCCGGGCAGAAGCGGCAGACCGGATCCGACTTTCCCACGAGCATACAGATTATGCATGGCTTTTCTATGACGATGCAATCGGGAAAATCACGTATGAAAACGACAGGAAAATCCTCGAAAATGTAGAGATGTTCCTGAATGAATGAAAACGAATGACTTATAAAAGTTTACATATTTTAAACCAATGAAATTACATGAATACCAAGGAAAGGAGATATTTTCCAGTTATGGTATTCCTGTGCCGGAAGGCAGGGTTATTGAAAAAAAGGAGGAACTTGCTTCCATTGACCTGAAATTCCCGTGGGTTATGAAAGCCCAGATTTTGACAGGTGGGCGGGGAAGGGCAGGCGGAATCGGATTTGCTTCTGGTATTGATGAAGCGGAGAAAATTTTCTATGAATTGATGGGAAGGAAAATAAACGGCTGCATTGCAAAAAAGATACTTGTGGAGGAAAAACTGGACATTGAACGGGAATTTTATTTGTCCGTAACGGTTGACAGGGACAGAAGATGTCCCATTGTATTGTTTTCACGACATGGGGGTATTGATATCGGGATTACAAAAAGCATCAGGAATGACGGGAAAAGAGAAGGCAAGAAAGGAGATATCGTAAAGATATATGTGAATCCCCTTGTCGGGATACAGGATTATCAGATGGAGAGAGTTGACAAGGATGTTGCAGACATAATCAGAAAAACCTATGCGATTTTTGAGGACAAGGAGTGTGAACTCGTCGAGATAAATCCGCTTGCGTATGCCGGCGGGAGGCTGGTCGCTGCCGATTCAAAAATTGTTATCAATGATAATGCCCTTTTCAGGCATCCCGAGATACCGGAAGAAAACGAAGAGCTTACGCCCCTCGAGAGAGAGGCAAGGAGGAGCGGCATATCATTTGTTCAGCTTGATGGAAATGTGGGCGTGATTGCAAACGGGGCTGGATTGACGATGGCAACGCTGGATGCATTGGATGAGTACGGCGGAAAGGGAATGTTCCTGGATTTGAGCGGGACCGACGACCCAGAGAAGGTAAAGAGTGCATTCAGGATATTGAAGAAAGCGAGGGCAGATGTCATTTTTGTCAATCTCTTCGGAAGCATAACGAAATGCGATACTGTTGCATATGGTATTCGAAATGTAATCGACGAAGAGGGAATAGATTGCCCAGTGGTGGCACGCATAAGAGGGACAAATGAAGAAAATGCAGCAAAAATTTTGGAGGGTAAGGTCATAGCGATTCGCTCTTTCAAGGAGGCTGCAAAAATGGCGGCTGAACTGGGAGGGAGATAGCATGTCAATATTTGTTGATGAAAACACGCGGGTAATCGTGCAAGGGGCAACGGGGCATCAGGGACGATTCCATATGGGGGCAATGCAGGAGTTCGGAACTAAGGTTGTGGCAGGAGTCACTCCCGGCAAGGGCGGAGAAAGTGTTTACGGCATACCTGTATACAATACCGTTGAGGAAAGCATGGAAAGAGAACCGAATGCATCCGTAATATTTGTTCCTGCTCCAAATGCAAAGGATGCAGTGATGGAAGCACTGGATGCGGGGATAAAGACTGTTGTTGTCATAACGGACCACATACCTGTCCATGATGCAATGAAATTTGTTAACCATGCAATACACAAGAAAGTGAAGCTTATAGGTCCAAACTGCCCCGGCATCGCAAGCCCGGAAAAGAGTAAAATGGGCATAATTCCCAACATGGTGCTCAGCAAAGGAAATGTGGGCGTTATATCTCGTTCTGGAACACTTACGTACGAGATTGTTAACTCCCTGACAGAAAGAAACTTGGGGCAGTCCACATGTATCGGCTTGGGGGGTGACCCGATTATCGGAACGACGTTCGTCGATGCCCTTGAAGCATTCGAAAGAGATATTGAAACAAAAGCAATAGTTCTTGTTGGAGAGATAGGCGGTACGGCAGAAGAAGAAGCAGCTGCTCACATCAGAAAAAACGTTACCAAACCAGCTTATGTATATATTGCCGGCAGGTCGGCACCGCCAAGGAAAAAAATGGGGCATGCAGGTGCAATTATCTCAGGGGGAAAGGGAACCGCCGAGTTAAAGAGAGACGCATTCAGAGCCGCAGGAGCAAAGGTGGCGGTATTTCCGCAGGATATTGCAGAGATGATAAAAAATGATATGGCCATATAAACAATCCGCCGGCAAAACTCAAAAATAAGGGAAGATAAAAGGCCCTGCTATGAAGAAATTTGCTGATTCAGATTCATTTCCAACACTTATGGTTATGGTTACGGGTCCAATGCCGATGGGAAAAAGTCGTATAACGGTTTCATTTTCAGGGGGATTAATATGACCCTCACTATACGCCCCGAAAAATATCAATCCGTCCAGCTCAACCGACCATTCGATGCCGGACAGATTTTCCCCGCTTATGTTTCGAATGGTTATGGTTATACCGAAGCCCCCGCTTATGACTATTTCTATCTGCGAAGGCATTCGAGTGCCTTGCGCTCCGGCCGTTTCAAATGCCGAGGAAGGGATTGCCAGCATCAAAAACGCGAGCATACATACAATTGCCTTACTCCCAACTTTCATTTTTATCCCATAGTACATGAACTTTCCATTTTATACTATTTTCCATATATAATCACCAGAAACAAAAATCAGCAGAAAACTTTTATCCTGATCCGCATTTACCGCTTGATTAAAATGAAAATACTCGTAACCGATACAATCGCCGAGGAGGCAATGAATTTATTGAAGAAAAATCATAAAGTTACTTTTAAGGACATAACAGGCGAAGAGCTTGCAAGAGAGATAACTCCGTATCATGCCCTAATGGTGAGAAGCGGAACAAAAGTCACGGAGGATGCAATAAACAATGCGGAAAATATGCTGGTCATAGGCAGAGCAGGAATAGGAGTGGACAACATAGACATAGATGCAGCCGCTAGGAAGGGCATAAAAGTCGTTAATTCACCCACAGGTGCAACAATTTCTGTCGCAGAGCTTACCATCGGCCATATGCTTTCTCTTGCCCGCCACCTTCCAAGGGCTGACAGAACAACAAGGGAAGGAGAGTGGGCAAAAAAGAAGCTAAAGGGCATGGAACTGAACGGCAAGACACTCGGGCTTGTAGGTTGCGGCAACATAGGCAGGGTTGTTGCAGAGCATGCCCGGGCGTTCAACATGCAAGTCATAGGATATGATCCATATATCCCAAAGGAAAAATTGGAAAAAGAAGGGATAAGAAAGATGGAAAGCGTTGAAGATGTCGTGACAGTAGCAGATTTTATTTCAATCCATGTTCCCCACATACCCGAAACACATCATCTTATAAATGAAAAAATGCTGGCAAAGATGAAGCCATCTGCATATCTGGTGAACTGCGCAAGGGGCGGCGTCGTTGATGAAAATGCCCTTTATCATGCCCTGAAAGAGAACAGTATTGCAGGTGCAGCCCTTGACGTGTACGAGAAAGAGCCTGCCAGAGACAATCCGCTTTTCAAGCTGGATAATATCACATTCACCCCACATATTGGAGCCTCCACGAAGGAAGGACAAATACGTGCGGGAACCATATGTGCAGAACAGGTACTGAAGGTGCTTGACGACGAGGAGCCCGATTACTGGGTAAACAGAAAGTTGATGCAGAATTAAATACCCACATAGATCAGGATATTTCAGACAAACTTTTTTTATCCTTATTATTCTTTAACAATGCATCCACCTCAAGGAGAGAGAAATGCTTGATACTTTCAGTCAATATGCATATGCTACAAGTAGTGGGGCTCTAAGCCATAAATCCCGGTATAATACTTCACATGCTTGACTTTCCACTTTATGTTGACAAAACAGTTGCTGAGGAAAATAAAAATATATGCCGGGGATTCATTCGCGTGGAAATCGACACTGGCATAAAGATAAAAATTAACAAAGGAGTTTATCCCCCATCAGAAGACTCATACTTCCTTTTACAGTGTATTGACATCGGAAAGGAAAAAGTGCTGGAAATAGGTACGGGTACGGGCGTAATCGCCATTCATGCAGCAAAAAAAGGTGCCGATGTGACCGCCGTAGATAAAAATGAAAAGGCAGTGAAAAATGCAGGAGAGAATGCAACTGCCAACGAAATAAAGATGACGGTAAAACAGAGTGATATTTTTTCAAACGTTGAGGGGAGTTTCGATGTGGTTGTATTCAATCCCCCGTACCTCCCGAGCGATAAAATGGAAGAGGCATGGGAGGGGGGGCATGAGGGCATAGAAATAATGGAGAAATTTTTAAGAGAGGTACCAAAGCATTTAAAATCCCAGGGGAGAGTTTACGTCATACTATCATCACTGGGAAATACAGACAAACTTATCGGTGAATTTTCACCGCCGTTCAGTTTTGAGGAGATGGGAAGACTGCCCCTTTTCTTTGAGAAACTTGTTGTGTATAAAATCATCGTGGAATAACGAGACGGGTGGGATAAACTTTTTATAATGATATTTAATTACAGAACTGGCGATAAATACGGACGACAAGAAAGAAGATAAAAAATATACAACTGTTTCAATACCCACACCCCTTGTGGAAAAAATAAAGGAACGCATAGAGGGAACCGGCTTTACATCCGTATCCGGCTACGTGACATATGTTTTGCGCGAGGTCATAGCAAATATAGATGAAGATGAGGAAGAGGCGTTCAGCAAGGAAGATGAAGAGAAAGTGAAGGAACGTTTGCGTGCCCTCGGATACCTGGACTGATAACATGCAGAAACCACACGGCGGAAAACTTGTCCGGAGGATATCGGAAAGCAAGGATGTCGGCGGACTTGAAAGGATACACGTAAACAATGACACGGCAAAGGATATTGAAAACATAGCCCACGGAGTACTCTCCCCACTCGAGGGATTTTTGTGCAGGGACGAGTTCGAGAGTGTACTTTTCCATAAACGCCTTCCATCGGATGTGCCATGGACGATACCAATAGTAATTGACGAGAATGAAAAGAAGCATAAAGAGGGGGAAGAGGTGCTGCTTGAGAGCGAGAACGGCATGCAAGCTATACTGGAGATAGAGGATGTCTATGCATATGACAATAAAGAGGCTGCCCGGGAAATATTCAGAACAACATCGGAAGAACATCCGGGAGTGAAAAAACTGTACGACATGGGCGACTTCCTGCTCGGAGGAAAAATAACGCTGGTGAAGGGAAGTAGCAGCCCTTTCGAGGATTATCTCCTCTACCCGAGGGAAACAAGGGTTTTATTCAAAGAGAAGAGATGGGATGATATCGTCGCCTTCCAGACGAGGAACCCGCCGCATATAGGACACGAATACGTGCAGAAGGCTGCACTCACCTTTGTTGACGGCATATTCATAAACCCCCTCATGGGCAAGAAGAAGAAGGGAGATTTCAGGGATGATGTGATACTCGATTCATACAAAGCATTGCTGGAGCATTATTATCTCAAAAATAGGGTCGTTCTTGCCGTTCTCCAGACAGAGATGAGATATGCCGGACCGAGAGAGGCGGTCTTCCATGCGATAATGAGAAAGAATTTCGGCTGCACTCACTTCATCGTGGGAAGAGACCATGCAGGAGTCGGGAATTATTACGGGCACTATGAAGCCCATGAGATATTTAAAGAATTTCCGGACCTTGGCATAACGCCATTATTTTTCCGTTCCTTCTATTACTGCAAAAAATGTGGAAGTGTGGTCAACGACAAAATATGCCCTCACGGCAAGGAATATCACGTCAATTTCAGCGGCACCAACATAAGAAAACTGCTGAGAGAAGGAAAGAAACCTCCCATCTCGATGATGCGGGAAGAGGTTTCCGACATAATACTCGAAAGTGGAAACCCGTTCGTGTAAGGATGGAAATGATTAAAGAGAAATTGATTATCCACCACTGGGATACAGATGGTATATGCTCCGCCGCCATGCTTTATGGCAGGGATACGGAGAATATGACCCCCAAGATAGGCAACTACTTTCTGGAAAGGGAGGAGCTGGAAAGGATAGAAAACGGAAACTTCGATGAGATATATGTTGTGGACATGGCGCTGGACGAGAGAAGCATGAAGGCGCTTGCAGGCATCGCCCCGGTTAAGGTCTTCGACCACCATGCTACCAAAAAGGTTGAAGGGGTGGAGTACAACAATCCCATAATCGACGGTAGGGACGAGGAGGACTGGCCATCTGCATCGTGGGTTGTTGGAACCGCCACGGGCAAGGATAACAGCATAATGGCGTTTCTCGGTGCAGTGGGCGACTGGGAGGAGCGTTTGAAGGATACGAGATTCTACGGCAAACTTCATGGCTTCATGGAAGAAACATCCACAACCTTCGAGGAGATGCACACGATGGTACATCTCATAGATTCCAGTTACAAGATAGGGGACAGGGAGGAGGTGGAGGCGGCGGTGGGCATGCTTTCGAAAGCCGATGACGTGAAGGAGTATGTAATGAACAACAAGAAATGGAGAAGAAACAGGGAAACGATAGACTCGGAGATAGAGAGGGCACTGGATGCCGGGGAAAGGAAGGTAAACGGAATTACATTAAAGGGGATAGACAGCAGGTACAACATAATCTCCGCGGTGGCGAGAAAGCTCTGGGACAAAAAAAGCTACATGGTGGTGACAAACTGCAGCTACTTCCCGGATGACTGCCAGGTTTATGTTAGAGGTAGCGACTGTCTCGAACTAATAAAAACGGCTGTGGGGAAGGGATACATTGCAGGCGGCAAGAAAAATGTTATGGGGGCAATTGTTCCGAAAAACAAGAAGGACGAATTTGTGAACGAGATAATCGATGTGATAGGGGGTGTATGATGAACTATATAGTGTCCGGAATAGAACGCTCCGGCACGTCCATGATGATGCAGATTCTGTACATGGGCGGAGCAAAGATTGCCTTTGACGATTCAAGGGCTCCCGATTACCACAATCCCAAGGGCTACTACGAACTTGAAGGCGGGAAGATAATAAACAGGCTCATAGAGGGTTCATTCCCATTTGAAGAGTATGACAATATGCTCGTGAAAATCACAGCCTACGGTTTGAAATTTTTGCCGGAGGGGAAATATAAGGTGATATACATGACGAGGGACATAGACGAGGTCATGGATTCCATGGAGAAGATGTCAGGCCCCATATACAGAGAGAATGAAAAGCCGGTGTTCGAGAAGCTCAACTCCCTTTCAATCAGATTGATGGAGGAGAGAGGTGACATAGACTACATCATCATGAATTACAGGGATGTGATAAAAAATCCCGTGGAAGAAATAGAGAAACTAAACCAATTTCTGGGTGGCATGCTCAACGTGGAGTCTGCAGCCAGGGCTGTGGACCCCAATCTATACAGAAATATAAAAAATAAGGAGTGAAAAATGGAACAAAAAGGAGTGACGATATGGTTTACGGGACTGCCCTGCTGCGGCAAGACTACCATTGCCAAAAGGGTAAAGGAAAAACTGGAAGACGAGGAAATAGATGTGGAGCTGCTTGACGGAGATACGGTGAGGGATTACATCAGGAACAAGGATTTCTCGCAGGAGGGCAGAAACAAACATCTGAGATATATTGCACTGATGGCAAAATTGCTTTCGGAAAGGGGCGTGATTGTGCTGTGCACGTTTGTGAGTCCCTATAGGGAGAACAGAGATTTTGCCCGCTCGATATGCACTCATTTCGCTGAAATATACGTGAAATGTCCCGTGGAGATATGCATGGAGAGAGATGTCAAGGGAATGTACAAAAAGGCGATGAAAGGGGAAATCAAGAATTTCACGGGCGTGGACGATCCCTATGAGGAGCCGGAGAATCCCGCGTTTGTGCTGGAAACGGACAGGGAAAACATAGAGGAAAGTACGGGAAAGGTGCTGGAAAGACTGGAAGAACTCGGCTACATCGGTCACCGCAGAGTGATTGAAGAGTAAAGGCGTATGGAAATGCCTCGTGGAGGATGAAATTGGAAAAGAAATCGAGGATAGATGGAAAGCGAACATTCAACAGATGGGATATTCTTTTCATTTCTGTTGCATTCTCCATCATTGCCCTTTTCTTGATTACACCCTCTCCGTCAGGTTTGTCTCGCGAGGGCTGGCTGATGGTAGGCATCCTTGTCATGGCTATCATACTGTGGATAACAATATCTATTCCTATTGCCGCAACCGGCCTGCTGATAATGGTCATGCAGCCGCTGCTGGGGGTGGTGCCGGCGGAGGATGTATTTCATTCGTTCGGCAACCAAGCTGTATTTTTCCTGATAGGTGTTTTCATACTTGCAAGTGCCATAGAGAAACATGGGCTGCACCGTCGGATAGCACTGAAATTCCTGAGCATGTTCGAGAAAAACCCACGGATGTTTACTCTTGGAATAATGACTTCATCTGCATGCCTGTCATTCATCATGCCAGAGCATGGTGTGGCTGCCCTGCTTCTACCTATTGTCGCCTCCATACTGATTGCCATGAAAGTCATTCCCAAACAGAGCAACTTCGGAAAGGTGAGCATGCTGGGTATAGCATACGGATGTTCCATCGGCAGCCTGGGAACTCCCATCGGGGGAGCGAGAAATCCGCTGACAATAGGAATTCTGGCCAATATGGGTATAAAAGTCTCCTTCTTTGACTGGATGAAATATTCGATGCCCGTGGTGCTCATTGCCATTCCCCTTGTCTGGCTTATTTTACAGTTCTCTTTTCCTATTGAGGTGAAAGATATCTCCGGAGCAAAAAGAGAGATTGAAGAACAGGTAAAAAAAATGGGGAAAATGGGGAGAAATGAAATTACTGTTTCTGCTATCCTAGCTCTGACGATTCTGCTGTGGATTTTTTTCTCTTCTCCCGAATACTTCGGACTTGCAGTCATAGCACTCCTCGGTGGTGCACTGCTGTTTTTCACAGGCAGTATATCATGGGAAGATGTTGAGAAGCGGGTGCCATGGGGAATTATACTCCTTTACGGCGGTGCCATAACACTCGGTGTGGGAATGAAAAATACGGGTGCAGGCTCCTGGATAGCAAGCATACTGCTCGATATCACAGGAAACAATGAATATCTGGTAATACTGATACTTATTATCTTGGCAATTTATATAACGGAGATGATGTCAAATACTGCAGCAGTGGCTTTGCTGATACCCGTCGGACTTGGTATGGCAACGCAAATTCCAGGCATCAGCCCCTTATTTGCATCTATGGCAATAGCACTCAGCGGGGGGCTGGCATTCATGCTTGTTATTGCCACCCCGGGAAACGCCATAACTTATTCCTCGGGATACTTTTCTACAAAAGACCTCCTAAAATCAGGGGTAATTGCCAACATTATATGTGTGGCAGTGATTTTTACGGTGGCCATATTATACTGGAGAGGGGTGCTCGGGATATGAAACAAGCTATACAAAAAATAGAAATAAGATGGTGTGAATTAAGGAGGGAATGTAATGTTTGAGAATATCTTGCTGCCCATATCGTCCGAATTTTATCCACGTAATGCACTGAGGAGAGGCGGCTTTCTTGCAGAAATATTCGGCAGCAGGATAACCGTGCTCTACATAATCGAGGAAAAGGTGCTTGACAACGCAGACAGAGTATCAGATGTATTCAGGAGTTACTACGAGAGGGAGGAAACAAAGAGCGATATAAGAAGAGATTATCTGTCAGCCGCAGACGAAGTTATATTCGAAAACGCAAAGCAATTTTTTGAGGAAAAGAAAATATCATTCCACGAGAAGACTGATAGGGGTGAATTCAGCGATGTCATACAAAATGAACTAAATAAAGAGAAATATGATTTGATTCTCACGGGATACGAGAGAGGATGTTTTCTACATTACAGAATAATAGATGAGTCGCATGTCCCCGTATGGGTGGAATCCGACAGCGGAAACAATACGATTCTTGCGGTCTGCTCGAATCTTGCTTCGAACCAGAAGGTGCCGAAGATGAGTGTTGAACTTGCCCGTTCACTCGGGTGGAAACTCCACATGCTCTACGTGGTGGATACACAGGACAGCGTCGAGGTCGACGAAAAGGGAGAGAGATCTGACAGAAAATCGGAAGAAGATTTGGTTGCTACCGGAGAAGAATTTTTGAAGGAAATGGGCAAAAAAGGCATAGAGGCAAGTCTGACGAAAGGCGGTCTGGAAAAGGAAACAATTAACGCCGCAAAAAGTATCGGAGCCGGTTTGATAGTGGTAGGAAGAAAACAGAAAAAAACCACGGTGCTGGGACTGCCTGTTAGAAGTACCAAGAAAAAATTGGTAGATAAGTGTGAATATTCAATTTTATTTATCAACTAGTTGGAAAGCATTTTTACAGGTGTCAACGTGTGATTGACAACAGTTTATGAATTAAAATAAACGGCCTCTCATCTGCAGTTCTTACGCCATGCCACAGACCACACAGTATTCTCGGCCTAAGTGAAAAAGTGAATAATAGACTTTTTAAACATGACACCAGTTTTATAACTGTAGGTTGCTTATTTTTCCCATGTTGGTTCCGTCCAGCAGATAGACACTTGCATCCTCAAGGTCAATTAATTTCTTCATGGGACCCATGATACCTTCAGTATTGACAGCCATGCCGCCGCACAATGGATTGAATGCAGGCATAATGATTATCTCCACATCCTCATTTGCATTTTCATACCTGTTTTGTAACATTTCTTTTTTGAGATGGGCCCTAACCCAGCATGATTTCGATATGCCGTACCCGAATGCATCCCTCAGACGGATAGCAGGATGGATGTGCCCCATTACAAGCAACTCTGCTTTCATCACTTCTTCTGACGGCCATGCATGCCCGTGTGCCATTCCTATCTTGCCAGATAAAAACCCACGTGAGCCATATATTTTCACATCTTTACATGATTTCAGCCCGCCGTCATGATTCCCCCTTATTACTATTAATTCAACAATACTTTTCATTTCCTCAAGAAAAAATTTCAATTCCTCACTCTCTTTTCTTATTGCAATTTCATGTTCCTGCACATTCTTTGCCGGTGAAATCATATGCTTCACATCTCCAAGAATTATCATCTTTTCCGCATCCTTTTCCGTGCATATCCTCTTACATCTCTCAAGCATAAGTCCTGTCTGTGAGGGAATATTCGCACCCTTGATTGAGAGTTCGTATTCAATGCCTATGTGCAAATCTGCAACTACAACCGCTTTCATGGATGGCACGTAAAGCGCCCTTTTCATATACAGAGGTACAGCGAGCATCTAAAAACCTATAAAACTTTTAACCAAGGGTGAGATTGTTATATTCAGGAAGAATGAAACATATATAATGCCCGCAAAGAAAAGCATCAGCATACCGGTCGCCTTGCCTGCACCCTTGCCCAATCTCTCCAGGCCTATCAGCCCGAATATCAAGGAGAGTGTTATATTTATAGGAATGGCAATGAGTACCAGGGCGGCAAACCACGGGATGATTTCAAACGGGGCGATTACCCACTGCTCCATGGCAATTCCACCTCTTATCGACTCCACCGCCACAGACAATATACTTTGTCCAAATTCATATCGTATTTCCCAATCCCAGAGATAGAATGAAATGAAAAATGCAAGTATATGGATTATCATGGCAACCCCGCTCAACCCTTTATCATAATTCTCTATCTTTGTGCTAAACCTCTTTCTTAACAGGGCAGCAATTACCCAGGTTGCTATCGCTATGGGCCATAATCCGATTATTCGGTCGGGTATGAACCACAAAACCGTACCCCCATCATTAGGATAAAAATCACCGTCTAGTATTAGAAGAATCGCCTTCATATCGAGATGAACGTTCTTTCCCACCATTGCAGTTCCCTCACCTCTTAAAAACGAAAAGTTTTTGATGGTTTCAGGTGAACCGTCAATGGACACGACCCCATCTGAAACGGCACATGCCCCGTTAAAATCAAATGGCAACGGCGGCAATTCAATATCAAATTTGTTGAGCAATTCCCCGTCAAAACCGCTTCCCCTTTCTACAGATATGTTTACTGCCCCGTCTGTCGATATGCCAAAAATTTCCGCATCCAGAGAAGCATCAAAGCCGCCTTTGAGGACTATGATAAAATCACCATCCCCCTCCCAGGTTCCGTTTCCCACAGCAATACTGCTGTTTTTCACACTCAAAATGGCATCTCCGCTGCATGTGAAATGCATTATATCCTCCGTGATTATACCTATCGAAGTTTTATTTGAACTGTCAAACAGAACAACTGCACATTCGAATTTTTCATCCACATACACACTTAAATTTATTTCCGCATCTCCCCCAGTGATGACAACGCCCTTATCGAAAAATGTCCTTTTGCTTACACCATCCCTGACAATTATTTCATCTATACCCGAGAACTGCTCACTGAAAATATTCTCTGAGGCAACAATACCATTTATATTTCCACTTATTCCTATCTTTCCAGTAAGAATCATATTTTCACTGCCGTCATAAACAACATCATAGGCTTTTGAAATTTCCATGCCATGCGGGTATGCAGAAACAACGGCTGAAAAAATAATGAGTGCGATAACACCTGCAACAATCGTTATAGTATTACCTGAAAATATTTTTTTATTTTTATCTTCTTCCTCCTTGTAATCCATCACCGGTTTATTCTCATTTCATATAAATATTTTCTCAGAGCCTTTTCTTAGAAAGAAAAGCCCCGTTAAGGTTTTCTTTTTGGGGTGAAGCACTTTTTCTTTTTCATATACCCACTTCATATCTTTCTCTCCTTCCGGTCTTTATATGAACTTTTTCGACCGCTATATCCCTCTCGCCCAGCTCAACAATGTCGAACGACTGGCTTGAGCCCGTCCTTTCACATGAAGCAGTACCCACAGTAGATACAACGGTGTTATTTACCTTCCATACCCACGGAACATGCTTATGACCGCTCAATACCAATGGCACATGATGCATATCTAATATTTTCAGCATTTCGCCGGCATCCACAAGGACATTTCTCTCCCTGCCTGTATGAGGTATAGAGATTAGATGATGGTGGAGAAAAACAACTGATTGGGGAGATATCTGATGCTGAAGCCATTCCAACTGAGCCCTGCCGATGTGCCCCTCGTCTATATCTGGTTCGCTGCTGTCAAGGCCTACGAATGCATAATCGCCCATTTCCTTTACAAAAAACCTCTTCCCGAATAACTCCTCGAACTTTTTGTAGCCATCATGACGCGAATCATGATTCCCAGGAACTATGAGGCAAGGTGAATCTATCTTCCCAAATTCCTCCTTCACGCCCTCGAACTCTGCCCTAAGTCCATAATCCGTAATATCACCGGTTATGACAACAACATCTGGATTCTCTTCATTTACCATCTCTATGCATTTCTCCAGCATCTCCCGCAGAAACATCCAGCTTTTGCTGTAATGAATATCCGATATATGGGCAATCCTCATGTCATCACTCCTACCTCAACCTTTCCTTGGCAATCTCCCTCAATTTGTACTTCTGGATTTTGCCGCTTGCTGTCATCGGAAACTCGTCGATAAAGAATATGTATTTCGGCGTTTTGTATCTGGCTATGTTCTCCCTGCAGAACTGCTTTACTTCGTCCTCGCTTGATTCCGTGCCTCCATTAAGCTGGATGAAAGCCGCAACATTCTCGCCGTATTCATCGGAAGGCACACCAACAACTGCTACATCATTTACTTTTGGATGCGTATACAAGAATTCCTCTATCTCACGCGGGTAAACATTTTCCCCACCGCGTATTATCATATCGTCCACCCGTCCCATTATTTTGATATAACCGTCCTCATCCATCTCTGCCAGGTCTTTTGTATGAAGCCATCCGTCCTCTATCGCCTTGCTGGTTGCTTCAGGCATTTTGTAGTACCCTTTCATTATGTTGTATCCTCGCGATATCAGTTCCCCGGGCTCATTCGGCGGAAGTTCCCTGCCTGTCTCCGGATCTACAATCTTTACATCCACGGGAGGATGTGCCTTTCCCACGGTTTCCACCCTCTTTTCTATGGGGTCATCCCGCTTTGTCTGGGTAATAACGGGCGATGCCTCCGTGAGTCCGTAACATATTGTTATCTCGGTCACATGCATCTCGTCCATGACCCTCTTCATAACTTCCATCGGGCAGGTGGCACCGGCCATTATGCCGGTTCTAAGCGATGTTGTATCATATTTATTGAAGTCAGGATGACCCAGTTCCCTTATGAACATCGTTGGCACTCCCTGAATTACCGTGCATTTTTCCCGGTCGACCGCTTTCAGGACTTCACCGGCATCAAAGGTTTTTACGGGAACCATCGCCGCACCATGAAGAGCGCAGTTAAGCGTTGACATAACGCACCCGAAACAGTGAAAGAAAGGCACGGGAATGCACATCCTGTCCTTGTCAGTCAGGCCAAGATAATTGCCCACCCAGTATGCATTGTTTACAATATTGTAATGTGTAAGCATTACGCCCTTCGGAAAACCCGTCGTCCCGGATGTATACTGCATATTCACGACATCATGGATATTCAGCGATTTCTGCACCTTTTCCAGTTCTCCGTCAGTCACATTGCCCCCCATCTTTATTATTTCATCAAAATTTAGCATACCGGAATGTTTCTCTTTACCTATAAATACAACATGCTTCAAAAACGGGAGTTTTTCCGATGTTTTGTCCTCTTTTATCTCCGGAAAAATCTTGTACACTACATCAACGTAGCTCACATCCCTGAATCCGTCTACAAGGAAAAGGGCTGTCGAATCAGACTGCTTCAATAGGTACTCAAGTTCACGAGTTTTATAGTTTATATTAACTGTCACAAGGACGGCGCCTATTTTTGCCGTTGCAAACTGAAGTATAACCCATTCTGGCACATTGTACCCCCATACTGCAACACTATCCCCCTTTTTGATTCCGAGATGCATGAGTCCCTTCGCAAGACTGTTACACACATTCCTGAACTCTTTATATTTGTACCTTGGGCCGTCCAGATAAACAAGGGCATCGTTGTCAGGATACTTCTCTACTGTATCATCAAGTACCTGGCCAATGGTTTTTTCTATCATGAGGAGGTAATACCATCTCCTTTCATAAAATTTGTTATAGAGAATACAAAGGAGGGGCTGGGAGATAGAGGTGGTAAAACTTCTATGTGGCAACCGCCCCTCCAAGGAATCACCACAAAATCGAAAGTAAAAAACTATATTTAAATTTTTTCAGATTTCACCACCATGCCAATGGCAGCAACCACTGGGAGGTGAAATGGCATAAAAGTTACAAGACAGTAGGTGAAATAGGGGCTTTGCCCCTATTTCACCTTTATATGATTTTTTTCAAAATTTTACTTCAGAAAGTGAATCGCTGCTCAAAATCGTTATTACGCAAGAGGTCTAATATAAATAGCGGTAGCTATAAAAAGAATTTGGGTGACACCCGGAATAACTGGGTGACCATGATGTTTGTGACAAAATACCGGTTCAACTGTTTTAGGAAGCAATCACATATTAATACGTGCAAGGATGCTTTCCAAGAACTGGAACGGTTTGGTTTCGAGTTCGGGGATTTTGGTTTTGCTGGGAATCATGTCCACTTTC